>Ga0256840_1000136_pt1 | contig 66182 bp, 60 predicted proteins | sample 355202metaG_FD_185969 | JGI IMG/M metagenome (GOLD analysis project Ga0256840, IMG submission 185969) | Hydrothermal vent microbial communities from Mid Atlantic Ridge, Atlantic Ocean - 355-202 | ecosystem: Environmental > Aquatic > Marine > Hydrothermal vents | place: Atlantic Ocean: Mid...
TCTTTATACTAAAAAAAGGCACGGTAAATCAAAACTAAGGTGACTTGAGTTCTGATTTACCGTAAAAAAAAGGTGGAAAATGACTACATTTACAAAACTTACATTAGGTTTATTAGCGACATCTAGCATTGCATTTGCTGGTGTTGAGGCACATTGGGACTATGGACAACATGGACCAGAGCACTGGGGGCATTTCAGTGAAACTTGCGAAAAAGGCAAAGAACAATCTCCCATAAATATTCAAACGGAAAAAACGCTCCAGCTCGACAAGAGTTATACAGTCAAACTCTCCGAAGCATACGATGGGGTTTCTACAGTTATAGACAATGGACATTCTTTAAAAGTCACTCCTCATGACGCGGGCTATATCACACTTCATGGCAAAGATTATAAGTTACAACAATTTCATTTTCATGGGATGAGTGAACATACAATTGATGGCAGAAGATACAATGCAGTTATGCACATGGTACACAGTGCAAAAGATGGCTCAATAGCTGTTGTTGCGGTACTTTTTGAAGTAGGTGAAGAGAACCCTGCACTCGCTAAAATCCTGAATGCAGATGGGAGTGTAAAAGTTAATCCAAATGATCTTTTACCAGAAGACACTGACCATTATTACCATTATAAAGGTTCTTTTACAACACCACCATGTACTGAAAATGTTCAATGGTATATCTTCAAAGACACCGTAAATATCTCTAAAGCACAACTCAAAAAACTAAGAAAATATTATACAAATAACGAAAGACCAACACAGCCCCTTAACAAAAGAGTCGTCCAAACAAAATAAATATTCTAAATACAGTGACCGCTAAAGTTAGTAAATGTAACTAACTTTGGCTAAAATTTTCTTATGAAAATAACAATTACAGATGATAACCTCCAAAACCTAGAAGCATTTACTCAAATACTCAAAAAAGATGAAAGTACAATTATCAATGAAGCTCTTGAGCTCTATTTTCAAGAAGAACAAAAAAAACTACTTGAAAAAAACATAGCTGATGAGAATGCTCTAACAAACCTCGACTTTGATGAATTTTGGGATGGAGTTGATCTTTAAGTACCTCTTAACATTACGCTAATATCCCTAAGCTATTATTACACTATCCAAAATCTTAGCTTATGGAGTCCTAAAAAGATGAAATATCTCTTATTCTTAAGCCTGAGTGTTATCTGCCTACAAGCGATGACCTTAAGCGAGACTGTTGATTATGCTTTGCAAAACAACAATGCTCTCAAACAAACTAATGTCAGCAGTGAACGTTCAAAAAGTGTACGCAGTGCAAAACAGGCACAAAAATATGGTCGTGTTGATGTCATAGCATCCTATGATCACTACAATCTATCAAGAACACTCGCTCCCTTGACACCGATGTCTATAGTAGGTTCCCCTGATGGTGCTTACACAATTCCAACAACACAAGACCTTTTTACTACAGGTATTGCTTACAACGTTATCCTTTTTAATGGATTTGCCCAACAAAGCGCTTATAAAATTTCAGACTTGCAATACCAGTCTTCTCTTATAAAAAGAAAACTTGCACGTGAAGAGCTTATTTATAATGTTCGTACGCTTTATCTCTCTTTACTCGCTCTTGAAGAACAGCTAAAAGCTCAAGGACTTTACACTCAGGCACAAAGCCAATTAGTGCTGAAGATACAAAAAGGACGTGAACTTGGAAGCAAATCAAAACTGGATCTTCTTCGTGCACAAAACAGTGTAGCAGCAAGTTTAGCTCAAGAAAATACAATGGGGGCAAATATTGATATCCTCAAAGCAACACTCTCTGCCCTGATGGGAAATAAAACTTTTAATAAAACAGAACCACTCACTATTACAATGCCAAAGTCAAAATCTTTTGTGATTGAAGAGTCAAATATCACCTCTTTAAAGCGATATCAAGCAACTAAAATCAATCAAAAAGTAAATGCAAAAAAGCGTGATCAAGCAAAATCCAGTTACTACCCAGTGATTGATTTTGGAGCCTATTACGGACAAAACTTTGGTCCAAATGACACGACAAACAGCGTTCCACCAACTAGCACCGCCCCATCTGCTGGGACAACTGTTCTCAAAGAGGGAGATTACAATAGTGCTGAGATTTGGCAACTTGGAGTGCATTTAAAATGGAATGTCTTAGACTTTGGTTTAAGCAGATCCAAAAATGAAGAAGCAAAACTTGCCTATTTGGAGTCACAACTACAAAGTGCTGGTGTGGCAATCGAAGTTCGTAAAAATCTTCTCATCGCACACAACAAAATCAAACTTGCAGTTGCAAAGTATAAAAGCGCTGCATCCCAATATGCACTGCTAGACGAAACAAGTAAAATTGAGCAAATCCGTTATGATAACGATGCGCTTACAATCACTGACTTACTTGCAACACGTGCAAAAAAAGAGATAGCTTATGCACAAATGATCGATGCAAAATATAGCTATCAAAAAGCTTTATACTATTTAGACTACTTACTCGAAAAGGGAGAAGAAAAATGAAAAAAATACTAATACTCGTCATTGTCATCGCGATTGTAGCTACGGCAGGGCTTTTTTTAAAAAGTCAAAAGAAAGCAGTTCAAGAGTTGCCTATAGCTAAGGTGTATCATTACAATGTAGAAACTGTAAAACCAAGTACAAAAACACTCCAAGAGACAAGACATTTTCTAGCACAATTACTTGCTAGCAAGAGCGCACTCATCGCCTCAAAGTTTTCAGCTCAAATAAAACATATTTATGTCAAAGAAAATGACATCGTAAAAAAAGGCCAGCTCCTTATAGCTTTAGATGATGCAGAAATCAAAGCTAGTATTGCCTCTCTACAACAACAAAAACGAGCACTGAGTGCAGATGTTAAAAATGCTAAAAGAACCTTACAACGTAATAAAAAACTCCTAGAAGCCGAAGCAATTTCAAAAGAAAAGTATGACGCTTCTTCTGTTTTATACCAAAATAAATATGCTGCATTACAAACTACAGATGATAAAATAAATCAACTCCATGCACAAGCCAAATACCTAAATATCACTGCTCCTTTTAGCGGACGTGTAGGAAGCGTTCTTGTTGATGCAGGCAATCTTGCCGTACCGGGAAAACCCATAATCTCTTTAAATTCAGATGACCAAAAACTCATCTTTTCTTATATCCAAACATCTAAGCCCATTGTCCAAGGGCAGACCGTACTTATAAACAACAAAGAGATAGGTCAAGTGACTCGCTGTTATGATGATGCTAAAAATGCCATGCTAGTAGCGGAGATTAAACCATATAAAGCACTTGCATATGCCAACAAATCTTTTATAAACATTGATGTAGTTGTTGACAAAGCAACAGGCTGTGCAGTACCATTAAATGCTCTACTCCATCGTAAAAAAGAGACAGTTTTGATGGTCTATAATAAAGGTCAATTTCAATCTTTTAATGCAGACATTATCCTACAAGATAATCAAAATGCCATACTAAGAGAGTGTCCTACACAAGCAGTAGCAACTGCTGCTGAGGCAAAGCTAGCACTTTTACCTACACTAGGTAAGATGACTATAACTGAGGCTGAGTAAATGAAAAAATCATCTTCATGGGTAGAAGCCTTACTCAAAAGACCCTACTTTATTTACTCTTTTTTAACTCTGTTTATATTTTTAGGGATTGTTGGCTACCAAAAGATTGACCGAAAACTATTTCCAGACTCAAACTATCCTACTGTAGCAGTTGTTATAGTCAACCCTGGTGCTTCTGCAAAGACACTTGCATCAAATGTTAGCGTACCAGTAGAAGAGGAGCTTTATACTCTGGATAAAATTCGTCGTGTTTATTCTACAACCATCGATGAAGTAAGTGTTATTAATGCCGAATTTGAATACACAAAAGGGATAGATGCCGCAACAAGTGATGTCAGTAATGCTCTTGATAAAATCAAATCTATCCTCCCTTCTTCGATTTTAGCTCCACAAATTTTACAAATCACCTCAGCAACTGCACCTATTATTACCATAGCTGTTAGTTCTAAAAATGGTGTTGCACTTGAAGATATCCGCCAACTTGCACAAAATCAAATCAAGCATGATTTGATTAAGCTTGATGGCATTGCAAATGTTGATATTTTTGGTGGTTACGATAAAGAACTTCAAATCATTGTAGATAAAGAAAAACTTGACCAATATGGTCTTGACATTAGCCGTGTTATGGCTGTTATTCGCAGTAACAACAATGACTATGCAATAGGATTTATCAACTCTCAAAAAGATCGTTACTTACTCAAAGCCAATGGGAAAAGAGATAGTATCGCTGCATTGAAATCTATGAAAATCACAAAAGATATCACCTTAAATGACATTGCAAAAGTTTATTTTGGACACTATGAAAATTCCTCACTTTACTTTGGGAATCAAAAAGAGGCCATTGCTATTGCTGTTCAGCGAGGTAATGATGCTGATGTTGTGAAAAGTATAGAAAAAGTAGAAGCAGAGCTTGAAAAACTAAAACAAAAATATCCAAAATTGAGATTTGAGATTACAGATACACAAAAAGATACTATCATACAAAGCACTTCAAATATGTTTGAGTCCTTACGTGATGCTATCGTTATGTCCACTATCATTGTTTTTTTCTTTTTAGCAAGCTTTCGACAAGTACTCGTCGTCCTTGTGACCATTCCTATTGTCTACATGGCGACTATCGCTTTAATGTGGATAGTTGGAATCGAGTTTAATGTTGTCACGCTAACTGCTATTATTTTAGCCCTTGGTCTCTTACTAGATGATACCGTTGTTGTGATGGAAAACATCGAACGCCACTACAAAGAGGGGCATGATGAAATTCATACAGCAGTTTTTTCAGGAACAAAAGAGATTATGTTTGCTGACCTTTCAGGAACACTTACAACGATGATAGCACTCTCACCTATGCTTTTTGTTGGTGGTTACCCCCAAACTGTCTTTCAACCCCTCGTTGGAACACTTCTATTGGCACTAGCAGCTTCATATATTGTTTCTATCTCTGCTGTACCACTACTTTCATTGAAGATATTAACAATACAACACCCCTGGGTAGTTAAGTCTGAAGCTTTTTTTGAAAAATTTGTAGGCCCATTCAATCTTGCTATTAGTCGTTTTTTCGCAAACGCAGTCACGCTAGCACTTGAACATAAAACTGCAGCAGTCGCCTACTTTGTTGTTTTACTCTTTATGTTTATCACAAGTGTAAAAGGTGTTATGCCAACAGTCGGGCAAGAACTTATGCCACCAATGGATACGGGTGGAGTAAAAATCTCTATCAATGTCGACCCCAATCTTCCAGTAGAAGCAAGTGAACAAATAGTAAAAGAAGCAAATGCTATCATAGCAAAACATGGAGAACTTCTTTACCTCTCTAGCGCCATAGGCTCTGAAGCTGGAGTGATGAGTATTGGAAGTGGTAGTGGGATTGACCATATCGCTATTACCGCAACATATGTTGACCGCTACAAACGTAGTGAGAGTATTTGGGATATAGAGAAAAAACTTCGCGAAGAACTTGCTCATATTCAAAATGTAAATTCGATTGATGTTGTAGATTATGGGGCAACTGCCCTTGCAAGCATTCGTGCAAATATTGATGTAACACTCTCAGGACCAAACTTTGCAGACCTTGAGCGTGCAGGAGAGATGATAGAAAAAGCAATGCGTCAAACACAAGGGCTTGTCTCTGTCTCTAAAACATGGGAAAACAACAAACGTGTATTTAACCTTGAGATCAACCAAGAGCGTGCTTCTTTTTACGGTTTAAGCAATGCAGAAATCATTCGTCAACTTCAGGTCTACATTCGTGGTGCAAAAGTTGGCTCTTTTGCTCTGCAAAATAGTAAAGATTTTGATATTCGTGTTTGGGTAGACGAAGCCAAACGTAACAATGTAAAAGAGTTAGGCTCACTCCTTCTTACTACACCAAAAGGAAAAGTTCCTCTCTTAGGGGTCGCTAACATAAGCACGCTAACAGAACCTTCACTTATAACAAGAGAAGGCTTAAACTATACGCTTAACGTATATGGTTTTAGAGAAAAAGCGGCCATCTCTCATATCATGGCAAACTTTGAAGAGCAGGCAAAAGATATTGTCCTTCCAGATAGTGTTACAATGGAGCAAACAGGAGATATAAAACAGTTTAAAAGTTCTGCTTCTCGTATGATTGGGGCAATAGGGTTTGCTCTTGTTTTGATATTTTTCACTTTAATTACACTCTTTAATTCTGTGAAAATTTCCTTAATGATTCTTATCTCAATTCCTCTGACAATCATTGGAGCATCTTGGATGATGTTAGGGATGCACTATCACACTTCTATGCCGGCAATGATGGGATTTATCTTACTCTCAGGTATTATCGTAAATAATGCCATACTTCTTATCCATTTTGCAATTGAGAAAATGCAAGCAGGCATGAGTAAACGTGAAGCGATGTTTGAAAGTATCCGCATTAGAACAAGACCAGTACTGATGACTGCGTTTGCAGTATCTGCTGGTATGTTGCCTGTTGCTATGGGTTCTGCCATAGGTCTTGAAAGGCTTGCCCCTTTAGGTGCTGTAGCTATAGGTGGTCTTATCGTAGGTACTTTTCTTACACTTCTTTTCATTCCTTTGGTGTTTATCTGGACTGTACGCGAAAATGAAATGCTTGAGGAGAAATATTAATATAAACAAGGCTTTTTATGCACTCTCTTAGTATTTTCGGAACAAGTTCTGATGCAGGCAAATCTACGCTTAGTTTTGCTCTGACCTATCTCTTGCATCAACGCGGCATAAACGCAGTCCCTTTTAAAGCACAAAATGTCTCTAACAATTCACAAGTTACTGATGATGGCGGAGAGATTGCCATCCCTCAGTTTTTTGCAGCGGAGGCGATAGGGATTCCTACTTCTGTTTTGATGAACCCTATCCTCTTAAAATCTGCTGGCGAGTCAAAAGCACATATGATACTCAATGGCAAGAGTGTTGCTCAAAAAGATGTTTGGGAGTATTATCGTGATATTGACACACTCAAACCTATCGTAAAAGCTGCCTTTAACACTCTTAAAGAAGAGTATGAGTGCATTGTTGCTGAGGGTGCTGGATCTCCTGTAGAACTCAACCTCATGGACAAAGACCTCTCAAACATTTATGTAGCCAAAGAGTTTCATACAAAAATCATCATCGTAGCCGATATTGAGCGCGGCGGTGTCTTTGCTTCCATCTATGGTGTTTATAATCTTCTACCAAAAAAACTGCAAAAAAATGTCATCGGTGTTATCATCAACAAGTTTTGCGGAGATATGCGTCTTTTTGATGAAGGTGTTTCTATCATAGAAAAAGATTTTGGCATAAAAGTCCTTGGGGTTGTGCCATATAAGCCTTTAAATCTCGGTTTTGAAGATGCCCAATCCCTCATAAACTACAAACAAGACACAAAAGCATCCATCATCACAGTCGGTGTCATTCAGCTTCCACATCTTAGTAATTTTACAGACTTTGAGCCACTTATAGCTGACAAAGAGATAGCACTGCGTTTCATCTCAAACGCAGTAGAAGCATATAGCTGTGACCTTATCATACTCCCAGGAAGTAAACGTGTTATAGATGACTTAGCTTGGCTTCGTGCAAATGGATTTGAGAAGATACTCACCTCAAAAAAGACAAATATCATCGCAATTTGTGGTGGCTATGAGATGATGTTTGAGCACTTAATAGATAAGGATAGTGTAGAATCTGAGAAGACAATCACAGCTGGATTTGGACGCTTTAAGGGTAATGTTATTTTTCAAAAAGAGAAGACAGTCAAAAAAGGCTACTACAATCACCGTGGTATCATCACTCCGGGATATGAAATACACAATGGTATAACCAAGAAAAATGCAAAAAAGAAAAAGAATCTTTACGGCACATTTGTTCATGGGATTTTTGAAAATGATGCACTGCGTTTGAAAATCTTCAATAAAATAAATCCAAGCTACAAAGGCTATAATTTCCAAGATTTCAAAACGAAAACAATTGAAGACTTTACAAATCACATCGATAAACATATAGATATGAACTACATTATTAAAGAGTTACAAAGGAACTAAACCATGATACGAGATATAATAAAATACCCAAAGACTCCTAGTTTGGAGTTTGGCGCAAATGTAAGACATTTTAATCAAGAGCTTTTTGACTTGATTCAAGATTTAAAAGATACCATTCAAGCCAACACTCTTGACGCCTTAGCTGCGTTTCAGATAGGCTCACCACTCTCTATCATTGTGCTTAAACAAGAAGATGGTAGTTATCTTGAGATAATAAATCCAAGAATTATCAAACGAGAAGGCACAGTTGAACCCATAGAAAGAACAGCCTATTTTCCAGGTCTCAGTGCAAAAACAAAACGCTATGAAAAGATAAAACTTATCTATGAAGATAGAAATGGTGAGCAGCAGTTTTTAGATGCAGGGGGAGAGCTTTCCATCACACTTCAAAGAAAACTAGACTATGTTTTTGGTTCAAGTTTCATTGTGCGTCTTGATGAAGAGGAGAGAAAAGTTTTTGATGCTAAACTCGAAAATGGAACAGATGCCATCACAAACAATGGCTGTCCGACTGTTTTTAAAAGAGATAGCATCCTCAATCTTATCAAAGGTATCTTTGTTATCTCTCTTCTTGCTTTAGCTGGAGCATTCTTTTTAAGTGATGCAAACCTCGCACTATTAAAAACGGCAGAAGAGTACTCGATGATAACACTGTTACTCCTCACAACTATCTACTTTTTCTACGCACAGTACGAAGGAAAATTGTATAAAAACTGTTCTTCTTGTCAAGTAGGCAATATCATCGGAGTCACAGCCATAACTCTAGCAAAAATTCTCGTGCTTTTTATAGCAAATTATTTTATTCTTTGGTAAGATGTCATCAAAAAGAGATAATTTGAAAACATATAATATACTAACAAACAAACAAACTTCCCTTCCAAGTGGTAGAGCTGACTTTTTACTTGCTGCTTCTGTAACAAAGACTTGTGAGATTGAGGGCATCACACAAGCGGGTATTCCCGGGATGATTCCTCTTACGCCAACACTTGATGCTGAGTATATTAGCAATGAAAAAGTTTTTTCACTCGGTGAACTTGCTGAGACACCTACAGGTGTTCCCTCTCCTGCTCTTATTACCCGTGCTACACACAATTTAGCTGCGTTTAGCTCTATTGAGATTTTAGATTTGGGTTTACAAACACAGCCACAAAACTGCACTCTTCACCATTTTGACATCAAACCTTCAGAGGCTATTAACAGCGGTGCGAACATAGATGCAAAAGAGATTTTTAGTAAAGGCATGGCATTTGGGAGAAGTTATGAACTTAGGGGCAACTATCTTATCTTAGGAGAGAGTACTCCTGCTGGTACAACAACGGCAACAGCTTCAGCTCTTGCACTTGGTTATGACTGCGCAAATGATTTTTCATCAAGTTTTTTAAATGTTCCAAACGACATCAAAACAAAGACCATAAACGCAGCACTAAAACATCTTGATGAACGTATGGATAACTTTGAAAAGTTGAGTATAGTCAGTGACAATATGCTTCTTTTTTGTGCTGGTTTTTTAGTAGAAGCCTCAAAAAGATTTCAAATAGTTCTCGCTGGTGGAACACAAATGGCAGCTGCTCTTCTCATAGCTGATGCACTTAGAGAAGATATCTTGATGCGTATCAAACATGACAATGTTATGCTTGCAACAACGCAATGGGTAGCACAAGACAAACATTCCAATATCAAACATATTTTAGAACAACTTAGCTACACTCCAAACGCAGTCTATACAACTTTTAGTTTTGCAAATACCGAGATACCTATACTCAAAAAATATGATGAGGGTGAAGCGAAAGAGGGTGTTGGCGCAGGTGCAGCGCTTGGCTATGCCACTTCTCATGAGATAACAACTGAGCAACTCTTAGAGCAGATAGAAATACTCATCTATTCTCTATAGTTCTATGTTTTGCTATAATATTCCGATAAAACATCATTAGGAAATATTATGTTCTCATCTGTAAAATCTAAGGTTATTGTTTCTGTTCTTGCATTTTCTATTTTAGGCTTGTTCTCACTCTCTTATTATCTCTCTTCTACCTTGCAAGAGCTCTCCAACACCAGTGCAAAAAAATCTTTGCAGATGCTGAGTGAGTCAATATTTCAAACTATGACAACAAGCATGATGATGGGTGATCCTGCTGTCGTTGTGAAAGCTTTTGAAGATGCAAGGGCAATTGATGGCATTAGTGAACTTAACATTGCTAAGTCCAAAGCTATTATTGAAGCCTATACGCCCGAAGCTACTTTTACGCAAGATCCTATCTTAATAGATGTCCTAAAAAACAAAACAACAAAAATTATAGAAACAAATGAAAATGGACACCATCTTGTTCGTATGGTCAAGCCTATGGTTGCCGAACAACGTTGTCTTGCTTGTCATTATAATGCTAAAGTTGGGTATACGCTTGGCGCTCTTGATCTGGTTGTATCTTTGGATAAAAATGATGCAATGATAGACTCTACAAACACAACACTTGTTATATCTCTTGTACTTTTAGCCATTCTTTTTGCCATAGCAGCTGCAATCTTTTTTAGTCGTGAGATATTTAGCCCACTCAATGCACTTAAAGAAAAAATCGCTTCTTTAGTGAGTGGAGATAAAGATCTCACAAAACGTCTTGCATACAAAGAGGGCAATGAGTTTGGTGAAACTGCTAAAGAAGTAAATAACTTTATAGCAATGATTCAAGAAACAGTCAATGAAGTAAAATCCTTAGGTCATCAAAATAATGCAATTGCCTCTGAAATTGCGACAGCTTCTCATGTTATCCGTAAAGGAACCGAGCAAGAACAAACACTTGTGACACAAACAAGCCAAAAAAGTGTAGATATCCAAGCTATTCTTGACCAAACCATACAAACAGCAACAAACACACAAGAGACAATCCAAAAAGCAGATGAAGAGCTTGAAGAAGCACGTGCATCTTTACTATCACTCAACGATGAAGTGAGTGGTTTTGTTCAATCAGAAAATGAACTTGTAGATGAACTCTCAACACTCAAAAATGATGCCGACCAAGTAAAAGATGTTCTCAATGTCATCAAAGAGATAGCAGAACAAACAAACCTACTCGCGCTAAACGCAGCGATAGAAGCTGCTCGCGCTGGAGAGCATGGACGTGGGTTTGCTGTCGTTGCAGATGAAGTTCGTAAGCTTGCGGAGAGGACACAAAAAAGTCTAGGTGAGATTGACATAAGTGTCAGCACTATTGTGCAATCTATCAATGATGTCGGAGAAAAAATGTCTCAAAATGCTAAAAAGGTTGAAGCACTTTCAGATATATCCGGTGATGTTGAAGAGAAAATCTCTCGCACTTCAGAAGCTATGCAACTCTCCACAAAAGTAGCAAATAAGTCAAAACAAGATAGTCAGGAGATGTCAAAAACATTAGAAGAGATCATCAGTTTTATTAAAAGCATTGAAGCACTCTCAACTGCTAATGGAACAAGTGTTCTTAGTATTGAAAATGATTTAGAGAGACTTGTTCAAGTTGCTACTTCGCTCCAAAAAACGATAGACGAGTTTAAAAGCTAAGGAATTTTTATTCCTAAGATCGTCTTCGCCTTGAATGTACATAGTTTTTCTTAAAACATGACTGACAAATATTGTACTTTGAATTAAGCGGGAGCACTTTAGAACAGAGTTTACAACTTTGTGCTAGCTGCGTTTGATGCAAAGAAAATTCTATGTACCTGTTTAAAACGCCTCTGTATTGTCTCGCTTTTTGTTCATCAATAAAGTACTCATCAAATCTATAACTCAACCACAGATACAGAGATATCTCTTTAACCATATCCTCAGCACGTAACAACTCTTCAGAAGTTCTAGCAGACGACCCAGCTAATGTTGGAGCCATATAATGCACCGGCTCTTTTCTCTCTAAGGACTCGATATAACGCTCATAAGCGCTGATAATATAAGGCGATTTCAGCGTCAGTGGTGCACAAGCGAGATGGTACTTCGTAGCAATATCGAGATCATAGGCATCAACAATCTTAGAGGCTTCAAGCATATCATCTAAAGAAGCTGCATAAAATGGTCCATCAAAAACCATATTTTTAATGAAAAAGTGTAAAATCTCTTCTAATGAGTTCTCTTCCAAAATTTTTGAAACAAGCTTGATATGCTCTAAACTTGCCATAACTTTAAAAGGAATGTGTATCTCTTTAGCTTTTTTTACAAAGTTTTTTTTGACGACTTTTAAAGCCTCTTCATTTAAAGCCCCAACATAACCATTTTCATGTAAGCCATAACGCCCTGCACGCCCTGCTATTTGATGGATTTCTGAAGGAAAAAGTTTACGTTGCATAATGCCGTCAAATTTTTCTGCTTTTGAAAAGAGTACTGTTTTGATGGGAAGATTCATCCCCATGGCAATGGCATCTGTTGCAACAAGTATCTGCGTTTCACCCTCACGAAAACGTCTGGCTTCTTCACGTCGTACTTCAGGAGAAAGGTTTCCATATACCACACTCACTTCAAAATCTTTTGAGAAGTTTTGTTTGAGTCTGAGCACATCTTTACGACTAAAAGCGACGATGGCAGTTCCAGCTTCAACATCTTTTGGCTGCGTAGCAGTCTCTAAAAGTTCAAGCGGATTTTTTCTCTCAAATTCTATGATCTCAAGCTCTTCGCCAAGATACTCTGCAAGGGCGACAATGGCATCTTTGACATTGGGTGAACCTGTCATAATGACTTTTTGTGCTGGCGCACCGATGATGGCATTTGCCCATGCCCAACCTCTGTCACGGTCATCTATCATCTGCACCTCATCAATCACACAAACATCTACATCCGCTTCATAATTCATCATCTCAATAGTTGAGCTTATATGCGTAGCTTCATCATCAAGTATCTGCTCTTCTCCTGTGATAAGCGAACTCTCAATCCCCTTAGCTTTAAGTGTTTCATAGCCCTCAAGTGCGAGTAAACGCAATGGAGCAAGATAGTAGCCCGTGTCTGCTTCTTCAAGACTTTTCATCGCAGTGTAGGTCTTTCCACTGTTGGTTGGTCCTATGTGCAAAACCAGTTTTCTTTGCATACTTCGTGCGATTGGAAAGAGGTTTTTAAAGTCACGTATAGTCCGAGCTAAAAGCTCTTGTTTTTGCTTTTTAATCAATTCATCATGGATAGAATGCACAAAACGACGCAGGATTTTTTTCTGAATTTTTTGTGTTATATTTAAGCTTTTTGGCATAAGCTCTAGTAAAAACTCATAGACCCTGTTGTGAAGTTCTTCTTGAGAAAAATGCAGAAGAGTTGAGTACTTTTCACACTCTTGAATAAGCTCTGTAAGTGAGCGTAAAAACTCCTCTTCATGCTCTTTTTTTACCTCATCTAAAACAGCATCAAAGTTAAAACGCCGGGAGTTCCATATCTCCTCAAGCAAACCCTCAAGCTCGATATGCAGCTCCAAATTGTACTCCATCTCTATTTTCGAATATGGAAGTGTTAGCTTTTGTGTTACTTTTAAAAGCATCTCTTCATCATGAAGTTCTACATCATCTGCGTTTATCTTCTCTCTTACTATATCTTTGAGAACCCTCTGACTTATCAAAGGATAAGAAACTTTTAGTTTTGGCGGGGATGCCCGAAGAGAGTCAACTATCTGTTTTGTTGTAAGATAAGCATGTGGGTATTTCAGCGAAGCGATAAAATTGTCGATACTCTCTTGCTTTTGCGCAACTATCTTTAGCTTATCATTCCCTATCCTCTCTACTATCTCTTCAAACGCAGCTTCTTCTAAAAACTGATACTCATAAGGCTTTGTGTTGAGTGTCAAAATCTTATGAAAATTTTGATCATAGACTTTGTATCTCAGTGAAGCGTTAAACTCAAATGAGTCATCAATATCAAAAAGTCCTTCAAGTTCTCTCTCTAAATGTTCCTTTTTTATCTCAAAACGAATATGTCGCAGAGATGATTCCATCTTTAAAATCGTAATTTTTTTACTTCTGACATTCGCATACGCTTCATGCAAACGCACGGCTTCTTCTTTGTTTACATCCAACTCTTCAAGTAGCGCTTCTATCTTCGCTTCTCTATCAAAACCAACTTCTACCTTTGGCTTATCTGATTTGTAAATACGCCCATTACTTTCAAAAAAATGCAGGATATCTTGACGCATAGCACTCTCGGCTTCGCTCCATATCATACGCAAAGTTTTTACCATCAAATCTTTGTTATGTTCTATGTCATAAATCCCAAGCGCAGCAAAAAGTTCACTGAGTGTTGTACTCTCAACCCGCTGGATCCCTACATCAAAAGGGTCATCATCAAAATATATACGGATACGTTGATTTATCTTGCTATTTTTTTTATTTTTTCTTGCCATAATTTAATGTGCGCCTTTATTGTATTCTTTCTTAGATAAATTATAACACAAGTTTAGGGTCTCCCACGGTAAATCAAAACTAAGATAACTTCAAAACTCAAGTCACCCTGAACTTGATTCTGGGTCTAGTTTATATGAAATTATAAGCTCGATTCCCAGTCAAGCTGAGAATGACTTATGTTTTGATTTACCGTAAGGGTCTGCATTTAAACAAACTCTATAAATAGAGTAAGTATAATTCAGATATGAAATACCCTAACGAATGGACACAAAAAGAATTTTTGCAAAATAAGAAAAAACTCGAAAGTGAGGGGAAAAAGGTTGTTTTGGTTGACACCATCCTCGCTCCCATAGAAAAAGCTGACACAATTACATACAACCCTTACGAAATGAAACAATATCCTGAGGGAAGTGTCTTTGTTTTTTACTGTGACAGTGGCAAAGCAACCTTAGATAGACTTAATGAGTATAAACAAAAATTTCCTCAGTATCACTGCGTTTCACTCAAGGGTGGTCGTGGATACTGGCGTAAAAATATGATGCTAATGGATGAAGATGATACATAAAAAGATACAAGATTTTATAAAGTGCTTAGAAGAAGAGAGATATTACGATGCCCATGAAGCACTTGAAGAGGTATGGTTTCCAAGGCGATTTGAAAAAGATAAAGAGGTCAAATTACTCAAAGGCTTCATCAACGCTTCTGTAAGTTTTGAGCTTATGAAACTTAGACGCCAAAAACAAAGCGCAAAAGTTTGGGCAAATTATCTTAAATACCGTCCCTTACTTTTAGAAGTAGAATCAAAGTATAAAAATGAATTTTATAAGCTTTCAAGATTTGTTGAAGAGATTAATAATAAAAAAAAATATTTTTCGCTATAATCTCGCCAAAATTATCTAAAAAGGTTAGAAATGGATGAAACATCAAAGCTAGTAGCTGAGTATCAAGATATTGCCATCGCATATGCGAGTGAATATGGCTTAAAATTAGTGTTAGCAATACTGATATTTATTATCGGTAAATGGGCGACAAATAAAATCACTGCGTTTATCAAAAAGATGATGCTTAAAGCAAATGTAGATAAAACTCTCGTTGAGTTTAGTGAAAGTATCATTTACTTTGCACTTTTAATGATGGTAATTATCGCTGCCTTAAATCAGCTCGGAGTCAACACAACTTCATTTGTTGCAGTATTTGGTGCTGCAACTTTGGCTATTGGTCTTGCACTTCAAGGTTCTTTTTCCAACATCGGTGCAGCTGTACTTATCATCTTGTTTCGTCCCTTTAAAGTGGGCGATGTTATCGAATCAGCAGGTGTTACAGGTGAAGTAACAGATATCAATCTCTTCTCAACTATCATCACACCTATAGATAAACGTACAGTTATTGTTCCTAACTCTTCTATCATTGGGGGAAATATCACAAACTTTTCCAACAGAGAACAACGTAGAGTTGACCATGTTTTTGGCATCGGCTATGATGATGACCTCAAACTTGCAAAAGAGACTTTAATGCAAATCGTTAAAGCTGACAGCAGAATACTCCAAGACCCAGAGCCATTTGTAGCAGTTAACGAACTTGCAGACTCAAGTGTAAACTTTGTTGTTCGTGCATGGACAAGTACAGATGATTACTGGGGTGTATATTTTGATATGCTCGAGAGTGTAAAACTGACATTTGATGAAAAAGGAATCTCTATCCCTTATCCTCAAATGGATGTTCACACAGACAAATAAAAACTTAAATTCAAAACAAGGAAACAAACATATGAAAAAAATTCTACTTACTTCACTCGTAGCTTCTGCTTTTGCACTCAGTGCTCAAGCAGCAGATGCAAATGCTTTAGTCACACACACAGAGATGGGTTATATCCAAACAGATGGGAATACAAAAACAAAAACATTCAACCTTGATGCAAAAGCAAAAAAAGCATGGGATAAACATGTGGGTACTTTAAAAATTGATGGACAATATGCTCAAAATGATGATATAGAAACAAAAAACAAGTACATCATTGAAGCGAACTACGACTATATGATCTCAACAAAATTCTCTTTTAACTACTTAGCTGGTTACAAGTCTGACAGATATGCTGGTTTTGCATACCAAACATACACAGGTCCGGGTGCAAAATACCAAGCTGTAAAAACTGACAATCATAACTTAAGTGTTGATGGAAATATCCTTTATTCATCAGACAAATCTTATGTGACAAAAGATACAAACAACTACTCTTCATACAGAGTACAAGCTATCTACGCATGGCAAATAGTAGAAAACTTGAAGTTTAGTCAAGAAGCAAGCCTCAGAGGTTCTTTTGAAAATACTGACAACTACTTCGCATATTCAAAAACTGCCTTAACAAGTAAGATTTCAGACATCTTCTCTGCAGGTGTAAGTTATAAAGTTGATTATGTAAACAAACCACTTGCTCCAAAAAACACAGACTCTACACTTACTTTCAACCTAATTATGGACTACTAGTCCGTAATTAGTCTATTCTACTTTTTTTGCGAGCCCTTTTAATTGTATTAAGTCAAGTTTATCTTTAGGTCTATTTGAAGCAGTTTTATTTTTTATGATGTCGTTTATCTCTAAAGAGTAAACTTGTATCTCATCAAATTCTACAAGTTGTTTATTCTTCCAGGCATCTTCAAAATTCACTCCATCAAGAGCATGAAATATATTTATGGCATTCTCCTTAGTTTTCTCTATCCACAAATCTATGTCATATGTTGACCTAGAATAACCCACTTTGGACATCGCATAAGCCCCAGCTATAAGAAACTTTACATTATGTTTGTTAAAGAGAAAAATTATATCTTGATAATCTTGTGTAAGGTACATAAGAGCTACTTATGAGTAAGTAATAAACTTCACAATTGATTTATCAACTCTCTTTGGAGGAAATTGTCCAGTCTTTTCTTTCCATGCTTCTTGTGATAATCGGGCTAATAGCTCCCAAGAACTTTTAACATCAAGATGAGTATGAAAACTGTGGTGTTCATCCGAGTGTAAACTCATTTTAGCATATGTTATTTTATTTTTTCGTTTCAGCGCTCTCTCTTCAATGGAAGACATTTTCACCCCTTATGTTATGTTTGTATTATATCATTTTTTGCTAGATGTCGATAAAGTAAATACAAATTAAAGACGGAGTTCTCGTTCTCTCATCCACAAACTTATAAATATAAACGCAGTAAATACAATGATACTTGAACTTAAAAAGAGATACTTTGGATACCATTCGTAGATGTATCCAGAGAGTAGTGCCCCGCTAAAACCTCCCAATCCATAGCTTATGCCTGAAAAAAACTGTTGTGCAAGGCTTTTGTTTTTGTATAGATGAAACAAGTAACTAATAGCGGCGGTGTGAAAGAGTGCAAAACTCAAAGCATGTAAAGACTGTGCGAAAAATAAAACATTGAGATTTTGAGGAAAATAAAAAACTAAAAGCCATCGAAACGCAGTGGCAAGAATAGTAAGCTGCAAAATTTTAAGTAGATTAAAATGGAGGAATTTTCCCTGCACAAAAAACATAATGACCTCTATCAGTACCCCAAAACTCCAAAGATAGATAGTCATATCTAAAGATATCCCATAGTCTGTTTCATAAATAGTAAAAAAATTATAAAAAGCACCAAAACTCATCTGTACAAGCAAAAGCCCAAGCCAAAGCTTGTAGTCTTGCAGCAGGTTGATGTCATTAGTCTCTTTTTTTGCTCTTTTTTCTTCATGTTTTGGGGCGATACTTTGAACTTTGTAGCCTACAAACGCAGTAAATACCACAAAAAAGAGTAAAAAATCAAGTGCAACATAAGCTGAGCTTAAAAACTTCACAAGCACCAAAGCAACGACAATAAAGCCCACCGAGCCAAAAAGTCTTACCTTCCCGTACATCTCTTTGCCTATACTATCCAAAGCAATAACTTCGACATAGGGTAACATCAAACTCATACCTATACCAAGAGCGACATTTGAAGCAAGTAGAAGGTAAAAACTTTCTAATGAAAAATAAAATGCAATAGCACTCAAAATGGCTAAAAGCAATGAAAACTTGAAAACTACTGCGTTTAGACGCATCCCTCGCATAAAAAGAAAAGGCAAGATAAAACGCACTAAAGGAGATGCTGCAAAGATGATACCTATCTCGCTTGCATCATAGCCCACTTCACTGAGCACTTTAGGTAAAAAGATGATGTAAATCCCAACAATAGAAAAGTAAAAGTAGTAAAATAGTGATAATATCATAAACATAAGGCGTAATATATCATATTTGTAACAAAAATATGTTAGTATAAATTTTCATTGCCATCCTAGAGTAAACTAGCGAATCATTAGTTTACTCTAGGATGGCAATAACTTTAAAAAGGGGAATATTCCATGATATTAGAAATGAAACCTGATGACTTTATCATATCTAAAACAGATACAAAAGGTCGTCTAACTTATGTAAATAAAATCTTTATGACAATGGCAGAGTACTCAGAAGAGGAACTTTTGGGAAAACCGCACAATATCGTACGCCATCCCGAGATGCCAAAAACAGTCTTTAAACTTCTTTGGAGTCGCATACAAAATAAAGAAGAGATTTTTGCTTTTGTTGTGAACAAAACTAAAAAAGGCAATGAGTACTGGGTTTTAGCAAATGTAACAACTTCAGTGGATGAGAGAGGTAATATCATCGGATTTTATTCAGTCAGAAGAAAACCAAGCGATAACGCACTCAACATTATCAAACCACTCTATGCTAAAATGCTACAAGCAGAACGCAGCGGTGGCATAGCTGCTGGAGAAAAAGTTTTAAACGATGCACTATTTCAAGAAGGAGTTTCATATGATGAGTTTATCATCGCTATTCAAGGATAACAACAAAGTCTCTTCAGATGAGCTATTTAAAACGATGACAAAAGTCATCAAAGAAGCGGCACAAGGGAACTTAGAATCACGTGTCACACACATCCCAGATGACAACTCCCAAATGTCAGAATTTGCTTGGGCTTTGAATGATATGCTTGACCAAACAGAAGCATTTATGCGTGATACGGCTACGGCCATAGAGTTCGCTGCGGCAGGGAAAACCTTTAGACATCCTTTCCCAGAGGGTCTTCATGGGATATACAAATATACATCAAACCAACTCAATGGCGCTATCAGCTCCATAGCCAACGGATATAAAACAAAAATGCTTGGAGAACTCTCTGCCCAATTCACTCGTCTTGGTGGTGGTGTAGCCAAAGGGCTTGGTGTCATTCAAGTCGATATCCTCGCTTCTTCTGAAAATGCCAAAGATATTGTAAGCGTGGCAGAACAAACTGCTGAGCAGTCTTCTTCAAGTCTTCAAAGTGTTATAGAGATCTCTCAAAGACTCGGTTCTTTAGTTGAGCTTATAGGCTCTTCGCATGAGGGTATCATCTCGCTTGAGGGACGTTCACGTGAAATCTCTGATGTTGTTGGACTCATCAAAGACATCGCAGACCAGACCAATCTTCTCGCACTAAACGCAGCCATAGAAGCTGCACGTGCAGGTGAGCATGGACGTGGCTTTGCCGTGGTTGCTGATGAAGTAAGAAAACTAGCAGAACGTACACAAAAAGCGACAACGGAGATAGAGATAAACATCTCAACCCTGCAACAAGAAGCAAACGATATGCGTACTAACTCTAATGAGATTAGTACCATAGCGCAAGAATCAAATGAAGTCATCAGCAAATTTGAAGACACCTTTACAGAGCTCAATTCTTTAGCAGACAACTCTTACCAAACTGCCATCAGAATTCAAAACCGTCTCTTTACAACACTCGTAAAAGTTGACCATATCCTTTTCAAATCAAATGCTTACTCAACAGTGCTGAGTGGAAATAAAGAAAAAGTATTTCCAGATCACCACAACTGTCGTATGGGTAAATGGTATGATGGTCTTGGAGCAGAGCGTTTTGGACACACGAAATCATTTAAAGATATGGCAACGCCACATGCAACTGTTCACGATAGCGTCTTTAAAAACCTTGAATATGTTAAAGAAGACTCTGTACTCAAATATGACCACCCTCAAAAAGTTACAGAAAACTTTGTTAGGATGGAAAAAGCATCAGAGCAACTCTTTAGTGATTTGGATAAAATGCTTGATGAATATCAAAATGGAAAGAAAAAGTAGGCGTTTACTAAACATTTACTTATAATTATTATAATTACACATCTCAATTATGTTTTCCCCTTTCATAAGAAGAGATATATACTCCTATAAATTTTTAAAACGGCTGAGTTTTCTCCCTTTTTATTCTCAGCCGTTTTTGCTACACTTCGTTTATGAAAATCATACTCACAACTTTAAACTCAAGATTTACCCATTCGGCTATTGGTTTGCGATATCTTTATGCCAATATGCAAGAGCTACAAGAAAATACTTCTATACAAGAGTTTAGTATCAATGATGCCATCCAAACCATCGCAGAAAAACTTCTCATTCATCAGCCTGACATCATCGGTATCGGTGTCTATATCTGGAATGCAACAGAGGTACGTGAGCTTATTCACATCATCAAAAAAGTCTCACCACAGACGCGTATCATACTTGGTGGTCCTGAAGTCACGTATCTTCCTTTTCGTGTAAACTTTGACGATGCTGATTATATCATTCAAGGTGAAGGTGATTTGGCTTTTTATGAGCTTTGTAAAGACATCCTAAACGCAGTAGCCAAAGAACGTATCATCAAAATGACTGCACCAAACCTTAAAGCAATAGCACTTCCTTATCGTTACTACACGGATGATGACATCAAAAACCGCTATATTTATGTAGAGATTTCTCGTGGTTGCCCTTTTGAGTGTGAATTTTGTCTCTCCTCCATGGATGAAAAAGTACGTGCCTTTAATCTTGATGATGTCCTTGATGAGTTTGAAATACTTTGGCAAAGAGGGGCGAGAAACTTTAAGTTTGTTGATAGAACATTTAACCTCAACATGAGGGCAGCCAACAGGATCTTAGACTTCTTCTTATCAAAAGAGCCACCCTACTTTGCCCACTTTGAAGTCATACCCGACCATTTTCCAGCCTCTCTGCGAGAAAAGATAAAAAGCTTTCCTCATGGGGCTTTGCAACTAGAGATAGGCATACAAACACTCAATCTTGAGATAGCGAACAATATCTCAAGACAACTCAAACTAGATAAGATAAAAGATAACATTAGCTTTTTAGAAAATGAAACAACAGCACATATTCATCTTGACTTGATTGTCGGTCTTCCCGGGGAGTCTTTAGAGAGTTTTGGAGACAACCTTGATGCACTTATGGCTATGAGTTCTTGCGAGATTCAAATAGGCATCCTCAAAAAACTCTCAGGCACACATATCAGCCGACATGATCTACTCGAGGGAATGGTCTACAGTGATATTCCACCCTATGATATTCTCAAAAACAACAAACTCAGCTTTAATGACATTCAAATAATGAAACGTTTTGCAAGGTTTTGGGACCTCTACTACAACAGCGGTAACTTCAAAACAAGCCTGCCGCTGCTTTGGCAAGAAACAAGCGTCTATAAAAACTTTTATGCCTTTGGTCTTTGGATATATGAACAAACAGACGCAACATGGAAAATCTCCCTCCAACGTCAAGGAGAACTCCTCTTTAGCTATCTAAGTGAAGTAAAAAAACTTGATAAACAAAATATAGCTGATGCAATGTTAGAAGATATGATGAAGTTAAAAGGAAGAGCCATTCCAGCCTACCTCAAACCATTTGCCCAAGGTTTCACAACAAATGCAAAGCTTGGAACCTCAGGATTTAACAAAAGACAGAACTAAGAAAGCAGAAGTTTTTCCAACTCTTTAGATGATTTGATATGATGCAAAGAGAGGTCTATACTCTGCATCTCACAACTTGCAATAGTATCTTTTAAGATAGTATCAATGCCTAGTTTTATCTCCTCACAACGGCAAGCTCCATTATCTAAAACAAGAAAATCATCCCCAAAAATTCTAAAAACCATATCACTTAAACAATGCTCTTTTACATACAAAGCCACCTTTGTTAAAGTAAGGTCACCTGCATTCCAGCCACTCTCTTTGTTGTATCTTGAAAAATTTTTCATCATAAACATATGCAGTTTCGTATATGTACAATCATAATTATTTTGCACAATCTTTACATCAAAGTAACTTTGATTGTACAGATCTGTAAGCCTGTCTTTATAAAAGTAAGCAAATCGCTCTTTTTCTAAAGCCGTATTAGGGAGTTGATTGATCCCATCATCAAGCTTTATATCTGCTAGTGCTACTAAAGCAGCTTCAACCACTTTTACATTAAACTGTATGCCTTTTAAACTTCCTATCTCTTCAAGCGCATCTTGTACACTTTTACGCCCTTTATATATTCGGTTTGTCGTCATTGCATCAAAAGTATCTGCAACCATCATCACTTTAGCAAATTCATTAATTTCCTTAGACCTGATGCCTCTTGGATAACCACTCCCATCACAGCGTTCATGATGATCTCTCACTATGTCAGCTAACTCTTTAAACATTGGAATGCCAACAAGAAGTCTATAGCCAACTTCTGCATGCTCTTGGATAAGTTTATACTCCAAATCATTGAGCTTTTGAGGTTTTAAAAGAACCACATCTGGGGTTGCCACTTTGCCTATATCGTGTAAAATCCCTGCTTTATATACTTTCTCACACGCTACATCACTATAGTGCATCTCTTTTGCTATCATCTTACTGTAGGTGGCAACGCGCTCAGAGTGTCCCGCGGTATAAGTATCTCTCTCTTCTATCATCGTCACCATTGCCAAAAGTGTTTTTTCGTAATTTTGCTTTTGAAAATGTATCATAGTACTTAACTCTGAAGTTTTTTGTTCAACCATTCTTTGCAAGCTCTGTTTATACTCTTCATTTTCTTTAAAGGTGTGCAATTTTTCACTTATCTTAAAAAGTTCATAATTGAGCTGTTCAAAATCAAAAGGTTTTAAAACATAGCCATCAACTCCAAGCTTAATTGCACTTATCATATAGTCAGATTCACTATGTGCTGTTGTAATTAAGATAGCTTGTTCATTGTTGATTTTTCTTATCTTTGCTATCATATCTATCCCATTCATCACAGGCATAGACAAATCACTAACGACAATGTCAAAATCCTCTTTGGTGTACGCTTCTAGCCCTTCTTTTCCATTTTTTGCTACGACAACTTTTAAAAAAAAGTTTTCTAAATACGCCATCATCTCCTTTCTAATGGGAGCATCATCTTCTACATATAAAACATTTAAAGTTTGTGCCAAAGTTTTTAGTTGCTTTATGTAATTCATCTGTTTATCTTATCTAAAATATGCTAAAATAGAAAATGCAAAAATCTAAATATGTCGGTATTGGTGTCAGTACTGGAGGACTTGTTACACTCAAAAAGCTACTAGCACTTTTACCGACACAAGAAAATATTACCTATTTTATAGCGCAACACCTTGATGTAAATACTAAAAGTCATCTCGAAGAGATTCTCTCACCTTACACAAAAATACCCTTACATACAATGCAAGTGAGAGAAACATTTGCAGTAAACTCCATCAACATTATTCCACCTGGATATAATTTATTTTGCGAAAATGGCACTTTAGTTTTAGAAAAAAATTCTCTTGCACAACATCTTCCAACACCCTCTGCTGATAAGCTCTTTGAAGCACTTGCTATGTGTAAAAAACAAGATAGTATCGGCATAGTTCTTACAGGAACAGGGCATGATGGATCTAGCGGGATTGAAGAAATTAAGCGTTATGGTGGTAAAACATTAGCCCAATCCCCCATGGAAGCCCTCTATCAAGATATGCCACAAAATGCCATTGACACTGGTTTTATCGACGATGTACTCAGTATTAAACAAATCGCCTATGAGTTGAAACTTATAGCACAGCAAAGCATCAAACCACTTGCTCAAATCACAAAACTTTTACGAGAAAAAGAACACTTTAACATAGAAAAATACAAAGAGGAAACAATTAGTAGACGACTAGAGCGACGTATGATGCTCACCGATTCCAAAGATATACATCAATACCTGGAGTATCTTAAAAAACATGAAGAGGAGCTTCATATCCTTAGACAAAGTCTACTCATCGGAGTGACAGAATTTTTTAGAGATGCAAAAGCTTTTGATGGTTTAAAAAAAGAGTTGCTGCAGTATCTCGCAGACAAACCAAAACAGTATAATTTTCGAGCATCTTGCATCGCTTGCTCAACTGGCGAAGAAGCTTACTCTCTTGGCATCATCTTAGCCGAGACAAAAGAAGAGCTACACAAAGAGTTTGAGGTCACTATCTTTGCTACAGATATCAACGACACAGCACTCAGCATCGCAAGAAAAGGTTTTTATGCTCATAAATCTTTTGATGGTATGGATAAGCAACGCCTAGAAAAGTATTTTATAGCGCTCGAGGATGGCTACAAAGCAAATGACACCTTGCGCTCACAAATCATTTTTAGCCATCATGACATCTTAAGTGATCAGCCTTTTCTTAAACAAGACCTTATTATATGTAGAAATTTTATGATTTATATTAATGCAGATATACAGACAGAGCTTTTTAAAATCTTTTACCATTCACTCAAAGAGGATGGACTCTTGTTTTTAGGCTCATCTGAGACAGCACTTCTAAGCGCTGAATACTTTAGAGAAATCGCTGCGCAATCAAAAATCTACAAAAGACAGAAGATAAAAAAACCCTTTAACATACCATCTCGTTACTTGTCTAAACAACTGCAAACACAATACAATCAGCCTTCATTACAAAAAAGCAGCACCAAACTACCACAGATTGAATCTGAAATCACCCACACAATGTTTGAGATATTGTCTTCAAAAACAATCGTAGTCAATCCTAACTTTTCCATAGTCTATAAACAAGGGGATTTCCCATTTTTAGAGATTCCTGATGGCTTTGTAACGCTCAATGTCATAGAAAACTTGCATCAAGCCCTACGTTACGATGTCACAAAACTGCTCAATAAAGTTCTCAAATCCCATACAACTCAAAGCACAAAGTTTATTGAACTCGATGTACAAAATCAGCAAAAAATTTTTGTTCGAGTGACGGCTTCTTGGCTCAAAGAAAAAAAGGAAGACTCCTTTATCCTACTCTATTTTGAAGATCTCAATCCAGAGCAACTGCAGTTTAATGCACAGAGGCATTATATAGCTGACGAATCCGAAGTTATCAAAAACCTCACTGCTCAAATCACTACCCTTAAAGAAGACAATACCCATATCTTAAAAGAAGTCGCTTCTTCAAAAGAGAATATGCAACTCCTTTATGAAGAACTACAAAGTGCCAATGAAGAACTCCAAAGCTCAAACGAAGAGTTAGAAACCAGCAATGAAGAGTTACAAAGTTCAAACGAGGAGTTGCATTTATCCATAGCTAATGAGCAAAAACTTCAAAGAAACCTCTCTTTAATTCTTGAGTCAACCTATGATGGCATCATCGGTTTGGATAAAAAAGGTAAACATACCTTTGTAAATAATGCAGCACTCCAAATCCTCGGATACAAAGAAGAGGAGTTGTTGGGCAAAGAGGCACATCATACTTGGCATCACACCAAAGCAAACGGAGAGAACTATCCTCTCAAAGAGTGTACTCTACATTATCACCTCTCACGAGGGAAAAAATTACAACAAAAAGATACCTTTTGGACAAAAAATGGACAAGCAGTACAAGTACAAGTATTTCAAAATCCAATAATAGAAGATGGAAAAACTATAGGGGCAGTTGTCTCATTTCACGACATAACAAAAGAGAATAGACTTACACATGAGCTCTATCTACAAGAAAACCTTTACAGACTCACTTTCGAAGAAGCAGATATTGGGATAGCACACACCTCCCTTGATGGACATTTCAAAGATGCAAACAAGTATCTTTGTAATCTACTTGGATATACAAATGAAGAGTTTTTAAAGTTAACAGTTGCACAAGTCACGCATCCACAAGACCAAGACACAGATAAAGAGATGCTTCAAAACCTGCAAAATGGGCTGCAAGCTTCTTATCATATTGAAAAAAGATATATCCATAAAAATGGTGATACCGTATGGGTAAATTTAGCTGTTGTTTTGCTCAAAGATGCCTTTGGAAAACCGCTCTATTTTCTTAAAATTATTCGAGATATTACCCAACTTAAACTCCTTATGTATCAGCTCGAAGTAGAAAAAAATAAATTTCAAAATATCTTAGAGTTTACCCCTATTCCGATAATGTTATATAGCCAAGATAAGGGTCATATCTTGTTTATAAATCAAAACTTTGAAGAGACAACAGGCTACACGCTTGAAGAAGTTTCAAATATAGACAGCTTAGTAGAGAAACTCTTCTCAAAAGGTGCGCCAACAAGTCAAGAAGCAATGAGGACTTACTTTGAAAATCCACTTGCTACAAAACAGTTTGAACAAAGCTTCCAAACAAAAGAGAACAAGCATAGAGTAACTGTTCTAAACGCAGTAAGACTTGAAGATGCAAATATCGTAGAGACAAATCTTTATCTTATCGCAATGATAGATATCACAGAGATACAGAAAAAAGATGAACTTCTTATAGCACAGTCACGTCAAGCTGCCATGGGTGATATGCTCGCTATGATTGCGCATCAATGGAGACAGCCACTAAGCGTTATCTCTATGGTATCGAACAATATTCAAGCACAGATAGCACTAGAAGATAAGATAGACTCTCCATCTTTGAAAAACTTTATAACTACCATCAATGAACAAACACAGTACCTTTCACATACTATTGATGATTTTAGAAATTTTTTTAAACCTGATAAACAAAAAGAGCATATGAGCTTACATGAGCTTATAAAAAAACTCAAACATCTCGTAGATAAAGCGCTACAAGACAATAACATTAGGCTTGAGTACACACAAACAAAAGATATAAAACTCTATACTTATCAAAATCAACTCCTACAAGTACTTCTTAATATCGTCAACAACGCAAAAGATGCCATCAAAGAGAAAAATGTTTCTGATGCGCACATCGTCATATCAGCACAAGAGAGTAAGGGTAAATTGTTACTACGTATTTGTGACAATGGGGGAGGTATCGACCCACAAGTGATAGATAAACTAGGGGAACCTTATGTCACTACAAAATCTAAAAATGGAACAGGATTAGGGCTTTATATGTCCAAAATCATCCTTGCAAAACATCTCAATGGAACACTCTCTTGGAGTAGTAACAACAAGGAGACTTGTTTTACTGTTAGCTTGCAAATATGAAATTTCTTGTCACAATATTTTTCTTATTGGCAGTGTTTTTAAATGCTAAACTTATCTCTCAAGATTTGGAGCAAAGAGCCCAGAAGAAGTATGGTGAATTTGCTAAGAACCGTTTTATATCTATACAAAAAGATTTACTTGACAAGTACAAAGATGCAGATGAATTGACAAAGCTAAACGCAGTAAACACTTGGGTGAATGCGCTTAGATATGCAAGTGATAGAACTGTTTATGGAGTCGCAGATTATTGGGCTACTTTGTATGAGTTTGTCGGTAAAGACAAGGGTGACTGCGAAGACTACACCATCGCAAAGTATTATATACTCAAAGAAATGGGTGTTGACCCGCATAAAATGAAGTTTACTTATGTTGTTTATAGAGACAGACGGGGTGCGCTTGTAGCACATATGGTACTCTCATATCTCAAAAAACCAAATCAAAAATCAAAATCTGACATACTCATACTTGGCAATAATAACAAAAGAGTTCTGCCAGCAAGCCAAAGACCAGACCTTCTTAAGATGATAAAAATGATCAATGGCGACACAGGTCCAAAATCAAAAAAATGGAAAAAATTAGAAGCCAATATGAAAAGGAAAAAATTATGACACTCTTTAAGCAAATGGCACTTGCCGTATCCATACTTATACTTACAATTTTAGGTGCGGTGATGATGCAAAATTATCAAAGTGCTAAAAAAGACATGGTAGAAGCCCTCTACCAAACAACTGTGAACAACATTTCAACTTTGAGCAATAAACTTTCTCAAAATGCGAATATTCCTACTCTGATGAGAGAGGTGATCAACTCTCAAGTGGGTACAACAGAAACAGATAAAACACCTGCCATTATTAAAAGCATTATAGATGCTGAATTTGACAGTGGGTACTACAAGCTTATAGAGTTCAAAACAGATCATTATGATTACAAGCAAATAGATATGAGTCCTCCTGAGGGTGTTCCTTCGTGGTTTATCAACTTTGCAAACATTGAGCTCAAACCTGTTGTGGGCGAAGTAAATTCTGGTTGGACACAGCTAGGGACACTGACCGTACAAGCAGATGCAAACATCATATATAAAGCTTTATACCGAACATTTATAAATCTTTTATATCTTTTTAGTCTTTTTTCTGCTATCTCTATTTTGGCAATAAATATTTTACTTCACTTCATACTGAGACCTGTCAAAATGATGAAAAAGCAAGCAGAAGCAATACTCAAAAATGAGTTTATCATCCAAAAAGAAGAGCCGTACACAACGGACTTTAAAGAAGTTGCACTCGCTATGAATTCAATGGTCACAAGAGTAGAAGAGATCTTTCGTAAAGCAACACAAGAAGCTAAACGCAACAAAGAACTACTCTATAACGACCCTGTCACAAAACTCTACAATCGTAGATATTTAATGATCAAACTTCCCGAACTACTTACAATTGAAAGCAAAAGCAATGGAGGTACTATCATTTTAGTATCACTTGATGGAGCAGAAGTCATCAACCAAACACTTGGTCGACAAGAAGCTGACAACATTTTTTATGAAATAGCAAAGATTTTTACAAGCACGCTTCATACTTTTCATGAGGGTATTGTAGCAAGAGTAAACGGTACTGAATTTACTATGGTTATACCAAACTGTGAAAAAGAAGATGCACTTGGTATCATAGAGCGTATAAACAAAGCCTTTAATGCACTCCTTCAAGAAAACAAACTTCAAACAACACAGGTAAAAATAAATATAGGTGCTTATAAATATACTACCGGTGTAGATGTTAGTGACCTACTAACAAAAGTTGATACTGCTCTGCTAAAAGCAAAAGCAGATGAAACAAACAATGTATACTTTTACCAAGAAGAGTTTTCAAACGAAGCCCTCTCTAAAACACAATGGAGAGAGATGCTTGATGAAGCTATTCACACCAACAGCTTCACTATACAGTTTTATGATGCAATTGATACACAAACAAAAAAGATCTTCCACAAAGTACTTACATTTAATCTTCTGAGTAAAGATGGAGATACATATAGCTATGGTGAGTTTATTGCTCCTGCTATTAATTTTGGGATGACAACAAAGCTCTATCTGATTATATTAGACAAACTATTTTTAGAGCATAAATATAGACGCATTGAAGAGAACTATGTTGTCAGACTTCCTAAGGAGTTCTTAGAAGATGAGGATATGCTTGAACAGCTCTCTCATCTTTTTGCAAAATATCCAAAAACTATGAGACACCATCTCTTCTTTGAAGTGACAGATAGTTTTGCTATCCATGATACTGCGACACTTAAAGGATATGTAGACTTGTTTAGAAAGTACAAGTTTGGTTTTGGGATAAACTCCTTTACAGGTGAAGCAAATGACTTTGAATATCTTAAAGAAATTAGCCCTGAATTTTTAAAAGCAGATGTAAACTTCTTGCTTGATCAGTCAACTACTTCTATGGCGGCACTACAACTTGTTGCAAATTCACTTAATGTTGAGATTATTGCGAGCTTTGTGACAAAGCAAGAAGAGGTACAAGAGTTAACAAAATATCAAATTACTAAAATTCAAGGACCCGTCACGGATAACTTTTAATCTTTCTGTGATAGAATAAGTGATAATAAAATTAAGGATGGGAATACAATATGTTTGGGAACAGCAAGAAGATAGCAGCACTTGAAGCAGAATACAAAAAAAGAATTCAAGAACTAGAGCAGGAAAACTCACAACTTACAAATGAGCTTTATCAGCTCAAAAACACACAACAACCAGAATCAAATAAGAATGAAAAGGTTTGCCAAGAGCTCCAAGAGATACTTCTAGGGAGCTATAGTGATGGAACGCAATTTTTGCAAGGTGTTATCGAAGAAGATTTATCACTATTAGAAGAGATAAATGAGCTCAATGCAAAAACAAATGACCGCATACAAGATGTCTCCGAGCAAACACAGGAGATATCTTCTGCGATAGAGAACATCCAAGAACACGCAAATACTTTAGGTGATGACTCTAACTCCCTCAATGACAGCGTTATGTCTATCGCAGAGATTATCAACCTCATTAAAGATATCTCAGACCAAACAAATCTTCTTGCCCTAAACGCAGCCATAGAAGCTGCTCGCGCAGGTGAGCATGGACGCGGTTTTGCCGTCGTTGCTGATGAAGTAAGAAAACTTGCAGAGCGTACACAAAAAGCAACACAAGAAGTGGAGATCAACATTAATGGACTCAAGCAAAACTCTAACTCCATGATGGAAATCAGTAGTACTTTTGCAGATGAGACTTCAAAAGTCATGAGCATCATAGATGACTTTAGCCAAAATATTGATAAAGTTGTCCAAAATTCTGATGAAATCAGAGAAAAAACGCAAGAACTCACCAATGAGCTCAATGTAAGTAATGGAAAAATTGACCATATTGCCCTGAAGATCACAGGATATAAAGCAATCATAAGTAAAGATATAGTGAGCATCGCAGATGAGCATAGTTGTCGATTTGGCAAATGGTTTAACACTATCTCTACAGGTTTACTCAAAGGTGATTCACATCTATCAAGTATCAGTAAGCATCATGAAGTCGTACATCAAGGCATCAAGCGAGCTATGGAACTAGCAAAAAAAGGTGAAGAAGAAAAAGCACTTGAAGAATGTAGAAAAGTTGAGCATGCAAGTGAAATAGGCTTTTCAGAACTACTTCAAGCTGTGCGTAACGCTTCTTAAACTCCTCTGGAGTTTAAGCCTTTTGTTAAAGTATCATCTATCTCTTTCATATACTCTTTATTTAGTTTTTCCAACTCCCTGTCAAGCTTCACTATGATATCTTTGTTTGTATTTGGATGACGGCAAATTCGTAAAATAATTTCAGCATACACATCAAACTCTGGATGTGGTCGGAGTCCAAGTTTTTTTGGGATTTTTCCATGATATTTGAGAAGTAGGTCAACTGCCTTTTCAAGCTCTTTTGTTGTTGATTTTTTATCGCGAATGATAGCTAGAAGTGTTTGCATATCATGCTTCTCTTGGGCTCTATTTTCTTTAAGAATATTTTTCTTTTTGACTTGCTTATTTTGCTTTTTTTTAGGGTTATAAACAAGAAAAAATGTTAAAACTACTAAAACAGCGACTAAACCTGCTATTGATTTTAACAATAATATTACATCCATTAGCTATGCCCTCATAAAAAAGTCAGATAATTTAAAAGACAAAAGGAATCACCCTTTTTGTTTTACTGATATATGTTTCATACTCAGGATTATGGCATTTCCAAAGACTCTCTTCATACAACATTTTCACCAAAAGCGTTACAACAAGAAGAAAATATAAAACTAACTCATAATAAGTAAAATAGATAAGCGCAACCCCCAACATACTCAAAAGCACTGAGAGATACATGGGATGACGAATATAAGTGTAAACACCAGTCATGACAAGTTCGCAGTTTTCCTTGATATCTGGACGAATATTAAAGTTTCCACTTTCATGCTCTTTAATTGCTAAAAGTCCAATGACTATACCAAGAACTAAAACAGCTGCGCCAACAAAGGGATACTGCGTTTGAGAACCTATGGGCAAGAGCATCAAAAATATAATAAAAAACTGTAAGCCTACTAAAATTCTACTCTTCATTTTCGTCTTCTTTTTTTTGCTTCATTATACTTAAAACAACCACAAACAAAAGTGAAAAAAGCACACTCACAAAAATAATAGCATACCCCGTAGGTAAATCCAAATGATAAGAGACAAAAAGCGCTAACAAAACACTCAAAGAACCAAAAATAGTTGCAAAAGCAAAAGGATTAAAACGACTTTGCACAAGTCCTGCATACGAGGGGGCTATCAAAAGAGTAAAGACCACCAAAACACCTGCAGACTGCACCGAAGAAGTAACAGTAACAGCTAACATCGTAAAAAATAAGAGTTCTTTTTTAAGACCAGCTAAACGAGGATATAAAACAAACATAACAAAAGCAACTGTTGCATATATGGCTAAACTTTTATACAATTCATCACTAGATGTGAACAGTATATCTGCCGCACTCAGCTTGGAAAAAAGCTCCGTTCCCTCAGAACTCTGTGCCAAAATGAGCATAATAGCTGAGATACCAAGAGCATACAAAAGACCGATGAAAGCCTCTATCTTTGAAACTTTTTTTGTCGCCCATGTAATGATAAACGCAGCGAGTAGTGCAAAAGAAAACGTCATCGCTGTTTGATAACTTCCATCCATAAAAGCAACACTTATCGCCATCCCAACAGCAGCAATCTGCCCTATGGCAAGATCAGTAAAGATAACCCCACGCTTGATTATTTCCAATCCAAAAACTGTATGAATGAAAACGAGCGCTATAGCCAGCACAAAAGCTGGCCATAACAGTTCGATTAGTGACATATTCTTTTCGCTATTGTGTTATAAAACTCTTCTAAAGTTTTACTTCCATCAGCACCTACATCGTGAGGTATAACCTCTACTTTTGCTCCCGTTTTTTCTGCTATGAATTTTGCAGTTTTTTTCTCATGGTATATATCTTGTAAAATCATATGCACACCATTTTCTTTTATGATATTTATCAGTTGTATTGTATGTTTTGAACTTGGTGCAATTCCTGGAAGTGGCTCAATAGTACCGTAACTTTTGTAATCATATCGATTTAAAAAGTAGTTAAAAAGTTGATGATACTGTATTACTTTTTTATCTTTACATGTTGCCATCTTTGCATCAAACTTTTCTAAATATGCCTGCCACTCTTTTGAAAATTCTGCAAGATTTTGTTGATATGCTTGTGCGTGTTCTGGGTCTATTTGAGCTAATTTTCCTGCTATAGCTTTAGCCATAATAAGTACCGTATGTGGATCTGTCGAGTAATGAGGGTTTCCTTGTGCATGTACATCACCAAAAGCACGAGAAACAGATGCAGGCACATCAATCATAGGTACAAAATGCGACATATCTAAAAGCCCTTTTGCCCCATTTCGAATTTTTGCATTATGTGCTGCTCTTAAAAGAGGCGGTAACCAACCAAGTTCTAAGCCTCCACCATTGATGATAAGCAAATCTGCACGACGCAACTTAGCAATCAAAGAGGGTTTTGGAACAATAAAGTGAGGGTCATACTTTGCACTGCCAAGTACAGTGACATCGACTAAATCTCCTCCCACTTTTTTTGCAATCACACCCATTGTTGCATAGGTAGCGTCAACTTTAACTGAACCAAAAGTAACTGTTGTAAGTAAAACACTTAGTAATAATAATATTTTTTTCATTTTTTTTCCTAATAATTATGTGCGCCATGCGCACCTGTTGCAATGTTTAAACTCAACATCACTTCATTCATATCTTTTCTCTCACCAGCCATAATTTTTGTCCTATCATACGTGTATGAAAGTCGTAGTCGTGACATAGGAAATGGTTTATACTCAAGCATTGCTGTATATCTATCTAAGTTGTCTGTATCTATACCTGCATAAGCAGTTAAATCCGTATCATTTTGCGTGATGGCATCGTAACGAAATCCAGCCGAGTAGTTATTGTTGTATTGATACACAAGCTCACCGTAAAGTCCTGCTTGTTTATCTTTTCTTGTTCCTAGATCTTTGTTTCTATAAAGATATTCACTTTGCCAAATAAGCGCACTATAACTTCCTAGCTGATCTCGAAGTGTCAAATCTACTCCATAAATATTTGTCGGATTTGAACTCCCATCTAATGCATCCACATTTTTTCCATGTGCTAAACTCACACCAGCCAAGATAGATAAGTCTTCGCCAACATCAACACTTGACTTTACATAGCCAACATAAAGGCTATTTCCATTGTCTGTATCACCAAAACTTCTGTCATTTGAACCTTGCATAGCTTCAACTCCAGCCATAATGTATGTGTCTGTTGGAGCAACCCATTGGAGTTGTACTCCTGCATCGCTTATCGCATCAGGACCAAAAAGAGCTTCATAGATAATAGGCTGTGAGTCAAAATTCCAAGAGTGTTGATGTTTTGAGTTTATGCGTCCAAAATGACTTTTAAATTTTCCTGCACGTATTCTCAGTCCATAAGGTAAGGCTGTCGTTTGCACATATGCTTCGCCTATCTCAAACTCATTTGGCTGCAAATGAAAAATTGTAAACGCTTCAAAATAAGGATCTACTACAGAGTGCATCGCAACTTCTGCATAATTAAAATTAAATCCTTTGTCTTTGTTAAATGGTAAAGGAGCAGTACTAGCAGGTATAAACCCGGGTAGAGCAAAGTTAGCATAGTCATTGTTACTCACATCACGACTCACTGCTGACATATTTAAAATAAGTGCAATCTCTGGTAAATAAGCATTTTGGGAAAAAGAAGCAGAAGTATTTACCGCTTGTGCGCTTTTTGTGTTGAGTGTTTCCACCTGCATTTGTAGTTGTTGTACCTGTTCATTTAAACGCTCTAAATCTGCATCAGCAAATAAAGATGTAAAAGCAAACAGAGATAAACATAAAGTTTTTTTCATTGTAGTATCTCCAATTTTTATAATAATATTTGTTTCGTTTTTAAAATTAGGAGATAAAAGGAGGAGCTCTTACTTGAATATTACGCTGCGTTTGAGAACTGCATAAATGCGTAAGTGTGGTGATAATAGATTCAGAAGCAAGATGTACACTTGAGACATAAAGAGTTTCTACAGGAGTATCTGCATTGGCAATACTTGACTGCACCGTACATATCTGACAATCATTATGCTGTTTTAAATCATCATGATGATGAAAAACACCCATAAAAGTTGCGAGTATAAAAACAATGCTAAGATATTTTTTGAAAAATCTATTTATCATGAGGGAATTTTATCATAATATCTATGAAAAGAGGGCAAATCGCCCCCTCTAGTATATAAGTTTCAGCACTATTTAATGGAGATGGTTTTTGGTTTCGCACTTTTTGTTTTTTCTAATTCTATATTTAAGCGACCATCCTCAAATTTTGCACTTATCTTATCACTATCTACCGTATCTGGAAGTATAAACCTTCTTTCAAACTTACCAAATGAGCTCTCACAAACATAATAATCATCACGACTCAGCTCATTTTTGTAATGTCTCACAGCACTGACAACAAGAACACCATCTTCCACTCTTATGTCAATATCCTCTTTCTTAACGCCAGGGAGATCTACTTCCACATGAAAGCTACTGTCATCTTTTTTTGCAAGATTTGACAAAGGTAGATGTGACGCTACATTTTCTAGTGTTTCTTCAAGTTTTTCTACTACAGTGCTCGCACCTTTTTCGATTTCAGAACCAATATTTTTTACACTTTTAACAATATCCATCATAGCCTCCTTATTTAATCTCTACTTTTTTAACTTTATCTATTTTCGCACTCTCAAGTTTTGGTACAACGACCTCGAGTACACCATCTGCTGATTCAGCATGAATATTTTCAATATCTGCCTCTTCAGGTAAGCTAAATGAGCGAGAAAATTTCCCAAAACTACTCTCAGTTTTATAATAATTATCTTTTTTTATCTCTTTTTTCTCTTTACGCTCTCCAGAGATGACAAGTGTTCCATCGACAACCTCAATGGAAATATCCTCTTTTTTAACCCCTGGCAAATCCACTTCAATATGGTATGCATATTCACCTTCCCTTGTATTTACTGTAGGTATAAAATCATATTGTGCAGTAGTTGTTTGCACTCCCCCCATATTGTCCAGCATTGAGTTTAAGAGATCAAAACCTCTTCTAAAATCTTTCATTTGATTATTTGGATTGTATCTTGTTACTAACATCATAAACTCCTTTTTTTTATTTACGCTGTAATTATAAAAAAAAATTTGAACGAGAAATGTTACTTAGGTAGCAAAAGAAGAATATTTAGGGGATAAGTTATAAAAAATGGTGGTTTCGGAGAGATTCGAACTCTCGGTGGATTGCTCCACACATCCTTTCCAAGGATGCACCATCGGCCACTCGGACACGAAACCAAATTAAAAACAAAATTATACACCATAATCCTTATATGGGACTTCTATAAGCAAAAACTCAATCAAAGGTTACGTGTGGCACAAATCATTGGCGAGCTTGCAAGCTTCAGCATAAAGTCAAAACTGATACGCATAGATAAAACCTCCAAAGATGTCCCCACGCTTTTGTTGTGTGGCATAGGGAGAGTGTGACTGATAAAAAAATGTAAATTTACTGCGCAGATAATAAAGATCAACTCCTGCATAAAAAGCTGCGTTTAGAACTCTTTTACCTGTTTGATAGCCTTGCTTTTTCGCTTCATCTAAAATATAAGAATATGCCAACAGCTCTGTGCTTAGGCCTAAACTTAGCGAATAGCCTAAATTATGATGCTCATGATTGAGTTTTAAAAGAGAAGCTTCTTCTTTTAAATATGGATAATGAACATTAAAATTATGTATATAATTCTTTCCAACCCGAATAATAGTGCTTCCAAAAAGATCTGTTACAAAATTTCCAGCTTGAAACCCGAGATGATTAAACCAGTCCAAATCAAAACCATTTATATTTTTCTTTTGCCAACTAATTTCACCATACCTAAAAAGTAAATTCATTGTATAGTGTGTTGTGAGTTGCGTATCCCAGCCTTTTGATTTATGGTTGCCAATCATTTCATGAAAGTTGTTTTGCATGAATTTGGCGCCAGACTCTTCTCCCACTACACCACCCTCAACTCTAAACTCTGTAAAACTCTTCTTGTCCCATTCAAAAAGATATATATTCAATGCTAAATACCCGGCATATGGAACATCATCATACTGAGGAGTTTTTATGCTCGTATCTGATGGGGTAATGATAATCTGGCTCAAACTGATACCGGCACTATGTAGTTTAGCACTATTTAATGGTATAAAAGGGATTTTAGCAACACTGCTATATACAGCACGGCTAAATTTATTTGAGTCCTTGTTCTCTTTGTTTTCTACCGCATCATCTATCCAACTTGCACTAACTCCATTTGTAAAATGTTTATCTGTTCCGGCAAAAAAGTCATTATAAAACAAAAAGGAAAATTGATCTGCTTGGAGTGTAATGCTGAGAAAAAAGAGTAAAAATTTGTATTTCATACTTAAATTCTACTCTTTTTGTATATTTTGTGCAAGTAAGAATATTTGTTATATATATCTAATTGTATTATGTTACAATCCATATGACAGCGAAGAAAAGTAAGCTGATTGTTGAAGAAGCTTGAAGTTTATCTTAGTCAATTAATCATAGGTGAGATGAAAATGCAATATTATCCACACATATTAGCAGTATTGTTTTTTATATTTTTTGTGCTCTTGGGTATAAATCCTGTTGATAGAAGTGTCTGGATTATCGAAGTCATTCCAGTTGTGGCTGTCTATCTCTTTCTTCTTGCTACATACAAGAGATTTAGATTTAGTAATCTTTCCTATACTCTGATGGCTGTCTGGCTATTTTGGCATACCGTTGGCGGTCATTATACATTTGCAAATGTTCCTTTTGATTTTATAACAAACTTATTTGATTTTCAACGCAATAACTTCGATAGAGTTGGTCACCTTTCAGTTGGATTTTATGCTTATCCTATGGCCGAATTTCTAACAAGAAAAAAGTATGCAAATGCCATTCTAGCATCACTCTTTGGTCTCTTTTTTATCATGAGTATCGCTGCTGGATATGAGATAGTAGAGTGGGCATATGCTGTCATAGATGGTGGAAATACCGGCATAGAGTTTTTAGGTTCGCAGGGTGATATATGGGATGCTCAAAAAGATATGCTAGGGGATACGATAGGTGCTATAATGGCGTTAGTACTCTTTTGGTTTATTCGACCTGATACAAAAATTTTTCAATAAAATAGGAATTTAATAATGAAAAACAACATAGTTGCAATACTTGCCTTTATTGTTATTATCATAGCTGGGCTCAAGCTTGCTAGTGGTGTTGTTGTTCCATTGTTAATGGCAGTTTTTTTGTTTATTATCTTTAATCCACTCCTGATAAAATTACATAAATTTGGAGTGCCAAATGTCATTGCATCTCTCATTGTTTTTTTACTAATAGCCCTGCTCTTTCTTCTGCTCGGTACATTTTTAAATAACTTTAGTAATGAAATGATGCAAAATATCAGTACATATCAAGAAAAGTTTCGTCAAATCTCCCCACAAATCGCCCTTTATTTTCAAGAGCGTGGTGTTGACCTGCAGTGGGACAGCATCATGAGTTTCATAGAACCAGTGAAGGTCATAGGCTATATAAGTGTAATTTTTAAAAGTATGGGAAATATTCTTGTGAGTGTTCTTTTAACATTACTTTTAGTGATGTTTTTGCTACTAGAGAGAGCTTCCATCACTGAAAAAGCACTCTATTTTGCACAGACGCAGCAAAGAAAAGAGAAACTCACTCTTTTTATCAAAAATATCAATAGATATTTTGTAATCAAAACCTTTACATCATTACTAACAGGTTTATCGATATGGATAGTCTTAGAGTACTTCCATCTTCAATACGCACTCTTTTTTGGCGTTCTTGCATTTTTACTCAACTTCATCCCTAGTATAGGTTCTATACTTGCTGCGTTTCCTGCTCTTTTTGTTGCAATATTACAATTAGATATCATAGATGCAAGCATCATTGCACTTTTTTATCTCCTCATCAATAATCTCATTAGTAATTTTCTTGAACCAAGGATTATGGGAGAAGATTTGGGACTCTCAACTTTTATTGTTTTTTTATCTATGGTTGTATGGGGCTGGATTTTTGGTCCTATTGGTATGTTTCTAGCAGTTCCATTGACTATCACTATAAAAATAATCACACAAGACTCCAAAGAGTATAGTTGGATTTCCCTTATCTTGCAAAATAAGTAAGAGACCATAAATAGTTTCCAAGTCAATTATTTATGGTCTCTTACTTAAGATACGAACTTAAAAGTCTGTAACTCTGTGTCATAAACTACATATGAAGCGTAGGGAACGTCCAAACTAAAGGCATCTACAAGCGATAACTCTTGGACTATACCCATCAAAACCCGAATAACACCCGCATGTGTCACAACTAAAACATTCACTGCGTTTAGCCTTGGCAAATACTCTAAAAAGAACGTTCTCACTCTTTGGATGTACTCTGCATAAGGCTCTCCATCAAGAGCATCTATCCACTGTTCAAACTCTTGGTACTCTATCTCTCCCTCGGCGATGATCTCATCAAAACTCATCCCTTCATGTTTTCCCCATGATTTTTCTCTAAGTTTTTGTGTATAGATTGCTTGTGAGACTTGAGCAAAAGGTTGTAGTGTCTCTTTTGCACGCAGTAAATCTGAACAAAACACAGCATCAAAGAGCTGCGTTTGAAAATGCTTTGCAAGTGTTTTTGCCTGCTCTTGCCCTTTTTTTGAAAGCCCAATATCTATGTGCCCGTTGTATCTTTTGTGATACGCTTCTTCAACTTCCGTATGACGAACAAGTGTTATCTTCACACCAAACCTACAATGACACAGTTAAGCAAGATAAGCTCTATAAGCTCGATAGAAAATCCATAAATATCTCCAGTAAAACCACCATATCTTTTTATAAAAAACTGTTTGATAACAAACATACAGACAAAGGCAATAAGGAGTAAAAACCATGATTGGAACAGCATAACAAACACTAACGAATAAGCAAACGCAGTAAAAAGTTGTGTTTTTGTAAACTCCTCTTTTGCTAGCGTACTCATCCCATTTGGTGAGACATAAGGATAAAGATAGATATCAAACACAACAACCAAACGTGATAAGAGTAAAATAATAGGCAAAAGATAAAAAGCGTCAAACGCAGCTAAAGAAGAGGCTTTAAGGAGTAAAAAAACACCGCCAAAAGTCATGCCCATGCCACCATTATGAGGATCTTTCATCACTTCTAAAGCACGTGATTTGTCTACAAAAAGACCATCAACCGTATCACTTAAACCATCTAAATGTAATGCACCTGTAAGTAAAACCCACAAAGCAAAGATAATAACACCAAGATGAAATGCAGGGAAATATAGCAGGCTTAAAAGGTAAACGCAGTAAAGTACGCCACCTAAGAAAAAACCAACAAGCGGATAAAACATCACGGCATAACCATTGATACCCTTATAAAAATCATGGACTTTAAAAAAAGGTAAGATACTCAGCATCGAAACAGCTAGTGCGAAACCTTTAAATATTTTACTCATTTGATTTTTGTACTCATACCAGCTATAACATGATAAACCTCATCACATTGACTTGCTACAAATTGTGACAATCTTCCGCTAATATCTACAAACTCTCTTGCTAGTTTATTTTCAGGAATGATGCCACAACCTACATCATTAAGGACAAAAACGATGTCTTGTTCAAGCTGCAAAACAGAAGCAAGTTCAGCTTCCATTTCATCAAAACTCTTTTCATAGTAGAGCATATTGTTTATCCACATACTCAAACACTCCACAAGAACAGCACCTTTTTGTAAGGCTATTTTTTCTTTGAGATACAGCGCTTCTTCTACTGTTATAAAGTTTTCTTCCCGCATCTTTTTATGTGCATCGATCTTCTGGGCCATCTCTTCATCTATAAACTCTGTTGTTGCAAGATAGACTGGTTTTGTTTGTGAGATACTGCGTATATATGCTTCGGCCAAGCGAGACTTTCCACTCTTTATGCCACCTATAAATAATGTTTTCATTTTTTGATTATATCCATTTTAATATTATTTCGATATTATAATAAAAAACAATAAGGATGTGTGTGATGTTAAGTATTTCTACCTTTTTACAACTGCTAAAAGAGTCTTTTCGTGACCTTTTACCAATCGTTCTTGTCATTATGTTCTTCCAGCTTGCTATCATACAAACCGTTCCACCAAATTGGCTTAGTACTGCCATCGGTTTAGCCATCGTTGGTGTCGGATTAGCTGTGTTTTTACTTGGTCTTGAGGTTGGGATTTTCCCTGTTGGAGAGGGATTGGCAAGTGAGTTTGCTCACAAAGGCTCGACCTTTTGGATTCTTATATTTGGCTTTATGATAGGCTTTGGTACCACCATCGCTGAGCCTGCGCTTATCGTCATTGCCGATAAAGCAGCTGCTATTAGTGCGGGTCGCATTGATGCCACAATCCTGAGAAGTGTTGTTGCATTTAGTGTTGGCTTTGCCATTGTTTTGGGTGTTTGGCGTATCATCAAAGGGCATCCCATCCACTACTACATCATCACAGGATATGTACTAGTTGTCTCAGCTACTGCGTTTGCACCGCGTGAAATTGTAGGACTGGCTTATGATCTTGGTGGTGTGACAACCTCTACCGTCACCGTTCCTCTTGTAGCGGCTTTAGGCATTGGGCTTGCATCCACCATCAAAGGAAGAAACCCTGTCCTCGATGGTTTTGGGCTGATTGCTTTTGCTTCACTGACCCCTATGATATTTGTTCAGTTTTACGGGATTGCTGTGTATCAACTTTTTGATGCTAGTAGCGCTACTGTACTTCCTCCTATTGTAGAGAAGATAGAAACTGTACACCTAGATTTTAGTTTTGTTGCTATCTTAGAAGGTTTAGCTGGCGTTGTCACAGATGTACTTCCTATCCTTGGCGTTATCTTCTTTTTTCAGTATGCAATTCTAAAAAAACCTATCGAGAATCTTAAAAATGTTCTTATTGGGTTTGGTCTTGTCATCTTAGGTCTTGATGCTTTTATCGTTGGTCTTGAGATGGGACTTTTCTCCGTTGGTGAGACAATGGCGTTTGAGCTCACACGCTATGACAACAACCTTATCATCTACTCATTTGGCTTTTTTATTGGTTTTTCTACAACTATGGCTGAACCAGCACTCACGGCTATCGCCAGAAAAGCAAAAGAGATAAGTGATGGCAAGATAAATGACTTTGTTTTACGTCTGTTTGTTGCTTTGGGCGTTGCTATTGGGATTGCCCTTGGTTCTTACAGAATTGTCTCAGGTGGTGAGATAGTGTACTACATCATTGCTGGGTATCTTTTTGTTATTGTATTGACATTTTTAGCACCAAAGTACATTATTCCCATCGCTTATGACAGTGGTGGGGTTACTACTTCAACCGTTACAGTCCCTCTCGTAGCGGCACTTGGGCTTGGTCTTGCGACAAATATTGAGGGGCGTGACCCACTTATAGATGGTTTTGGTCTTATCGCTTTTGCTTCTTTATTTCCTATGCTGACCGTTATGCTTTATGGCGTCATCACAGAAAAAATAGGAGTAAAAGGAGAGAAGGAAAAAGAAGAAATCCATCTTGATGAACTCCGTCATGCACTTGAAGATGCAAACAACATGGAACTCTCAACCGTAAATGTAGAGGGCACAAACTCACGTCACTCTTACCTTATGAGCTTTTCTGCTGTGCATGTCATAGTCCCAAAAGACAAACAAGAAGAGGCATTTAAAGCTGCGCGTGAAGCAGGAGTAAGAGGGGTAACTATCATGAGTGCTCACGGAATGGGATTAGAGCATATGGAGAACTTTTACAACCGTCTCAATGCAGAGGATACGGACGCAAATTTAATGTTTATCACACAAACAAAAAATGTGGACAAAATTATCAGAACAATTATCGACAAACTCGATATCACTGGAGAGGGTCGCGGGCTTACTTTTGCCTATCCAGTTTCGCACATAAAAGGATTACGATTAAAACTCGATGATTTATAAAAGGGGAATTACTATTTTTTCTTCTTTCTAAATCTCTTTTTAAACTTATCAATTTTATTCATTTCATACTCTTCAAGAGAAATATCTATATTTTCAATCTCTTCTCCTATCTTAACACTTAACATCTCAGACTTTCGCATCGCTAAAATTTGAGATGAGAAGATGCTTCTATGCCCTGAAATCAAAAAACTAATAACTGCTGCTAAAGCTGCATAATGTGCGATGTCTATTCCAAAAAGCTCAACTGCCATAATCGTAGACGCTATAGGCGTGTTTGTAGTAGCTGAGACGACACTCACAAAGCCAAGAGCGGCAAAAAGTGTTATATGTTCTGGAGAGACAATAGAGCCAAAAAAATGCCCACTTGTTGCACCAATGTAAAAAATAGGAGTAATAATGCCTCCACTTCCACCTGAAGCCAAAGAGAGTGATGTAAATACAGTTTTAAGTATAAAAGTATACCAATGAATATCTTCTCCCATTAATGGATTTGGGTTAAGTGCATTTGCAATGGTATCTAAGCCAAGACCAATGTATTGTTCACCAAAAACAAGCGTTAAAACAACAATAATACTTCCACCCACAAAAGCTTTAAGGTAAATATTAAATTTAAGTTTTTTCACATAACTATGAGAGTGAGATACAGAAGTAATGACAAAATCAGATATAAAACCAAAAAATAATCCAGCGAGAACCACCTTCATAATAAGCTCTAAATCAAGTGAAACATCTTGAAAAAAATGAAGATCATAGTAGGTGTATTCTATTCCTAAAAATTGTGCAGTAGTAAACGCAGCAAAACCAGCGATAAAAGAAGGCAGTAAAACATCATACATTATTACACCAACGATAAGCACTTCAACACCAAAAATTGCACCCGCGATTGGTGTTCCAAAAACAGTTGCAAAACCTGCACTAATTCCACAGATGACAAGCTTTTTTCTGTCTTGTTTACGAAATTTTAATAGTGTTGAAACAAAAGATGCCATCCCAGCACCTATCTGTGCTCCTGGACCTTCTTTCCCCACTGAAGCACCAGCAAAAATACTTAAAACCGTTGTTACTAATTTAACAGGAATAACAGAAATATCTATTTTCCCATCTGATTTATGTATAGCTGAAATAACTTTCTCTGTTCCGTGTCCTTCAGCTGTAGGTGCAAATATTTTCACCAGCCACACAGTTAATACAAGAGCAAAAGGAAGGAGATAATAATAATTAAAAGGTAATAAAGCGCGTGAATTTTCACTATATGCAAGAATATTTAAAAAACCTGTTACAGTAGCACCAACAAGTATCCCCACCATCGAAGATAAAAATACCCATTTTGCAACACTAAAGAAAATAGCTGTTTGCTCAGTAAAATGCTTTTGTATCATAGTGCTTCTTTTAAAAGTAGTTTACCTAATTATATCACTGTAATCATATTTTGCGGTATCAATATAAAGCTTTGAACCAACCATAACCACTCTGTCATCTTCTTTTGCGATTTTTTTAAAACGGGCTTTTATTTTTTTTATTTTTTTTTCTGAAAAATCTTGTTTTTTAAGATATTTATTTAATGATATAGACTCACTTACTGCCTCTTCTTCAACAGCTAAAGGTGCTAGCTCTATCTCAGCTTCAAGCATCTCTTCTTCAGCTTGCACAGGAGCGTCAAGCATAAATTTTGAAGCAATACTACTCAAAATATTTTTCAGCTGTTCATCTTTTTCTTTGTAAATTCGCTCGATCTTTTCACGTTCTTCAATGAGCATCAGCTCCTTTTGATCTCGCAGACTACGCGTTTCATCCTCTAATACATCAACTCGAGATTGCAGTTTTGCATTTTGTTCTTCAAGGAGCTTATAATATCTATCATTATTTACAGTAGTACGTCTGGCTTGTACCGTTTTTTTTACTGCAGGTTTTACTCGTGCATCATCAAGAATAACCATTTTTATTCCATTCTCAACAACACTTTGCAATGAACCACGTCTGACACGGTTGTGTATTGCTTCTTTGGAAACTCCAAAATATTCTGCTGCATCAGCTATGTTTAGCTTTTTCATCTACTATCCCTTATCTCATATTTTCAAATACTAAAGGAGCTTCCCATTCACCCTCACGAACCATCTTCATAACTTTTTGTAAGTCATCAAGCTTTGTGCCCTTAACACGGATAGAGTCCCCCTCTATCTGCGCATTTACTTTGAGCTTCATTTTTTTAATATCAGCTGTAATTTTCTTAGCCTCTTTTGATTCAATATAATCCACTATCTTAAAAGTCGCTTTTCTAGTTCCCCCACTTGCATCCTCAACACGCAACTCATCAAGAACTTTTGAAGATAAGTTTTGTTTTAAAAGTTTTGCAACCACAATATCTTTGAGTGCGTCAAGCTTGTTATCTGATGAAGCGACAAGCACTAAAACTTTATCTTTTTCTTTTAGATTTACTTCATACGTTGTTCCCTTAAAGTCATAACGATTTGCCACTTCTCTATCTACAAGATTTATAGCATTTTTCAAGTTTTGCATATCTATTTTTGCTGTAATATCAAATGAGTGTTCTTTTGCCATTGCACTAACCTTTTTTTTATTTTATAAGCTAAATTATAACATAGTTTGTTAGTTAGTTCTCAATTTTCCTTCTTAATACACGGTAAATCAAAACTCGAGTCATTCTCAGCTTGACTGGGAATCTAGCTTATAACTTCATACAAACTAGACCCTGAATCAAGTTCAGGGTGACTTTAGCTTTGAAGTTATCTTAGTTTTGATTTACCGTATTCTTAATACAAGTCATTAAATATTAAAGGAAAAGATGTTAGTATCCAAAAAAAAATATAAGAAGGTAACTTTTGTTAGTAATAGATGAAACAGACACCCGTCTCAACAAACGTGAGCGCTATAAAGCAAGGCTCAAGCCCTATGATTATTTTATCAAAGAGTTTGAGACCATAGATTTTGAGAGTCTTGGCGAGGGTGATAGATATTATCTACAAGATTTTGGAATTTTTAATACTGATTTTTTAGAAGATGAATTTACTATTCGTGTACGTCTAGCGGGGGGGAGGATAAGTACAAAACAGTTTGAGTTTTTAGCTGATATAGTAAATAAATATGACTTAAGCCTTGTGATAACTGCACGTGCAGGCTTTCAGCTCCATGATGTAGAGGCTGAAGATGTCCATGAGATATTTAAACAACTCAATGACAATCAACTACTAACGTGGCAGAGTTTTGGGGACAATATACGCAACATAGTAACAGATGTCTATGATGGAGCAAACAAATATGCACAGATGGAAGTCTACCCTCTAATAAAGCAAATGCAAGATTACATCATCAAAAATCCAAAATATGTCGGTATGTTACCTCGTCGTGTTAGTATCGGCATCTCAGCAAACGCAGCAAATGTGAGTTCTTTTTTTGCTAACGATCTCTACTTTGCTCTTGCCCAAAAAAATGACAATTATGGCTTCAATGTCTATATGGGAGGAAAGAACACCGAAGTTGCTAAAAGTGCAAACATCTTTTTACGATACGAAGATGTTTTTGACTTCTTTAAAGCCTTTGTAGAAACATTTTACACCCATGGTTCAAGATTTTCCCGTTCAAAAACACGTCTTTTTTATATGATAGAAGCAATGGGACTTGAAAAACTCAAAGAGCTTATAGAAGCTACATATAACAGAAAATTTGAGAGCGAAGGTGTTTTAAAACTAGAGCATACTGCGTTTGAGGAGTTTGAAGAACTCCGTGATGGGAAGTTTGCATTTTGTTATCAAACAGACTTTGCACGTTTAAGTCCAAAAGAGATGCAAGAGATAAGTAACTACGCAAACGAGCATCAAGCAGAGATTCGCTTAGGGATTGATCAAAACATCTACATACTCGGACTGAGCGAAAAAGTCGCACCACTGCAATCTCCTGCTCTGAGTGCAACTATTGTCGCTTGTGCTGGTAATCTCTGTCCTTATGCTGTTTGGAGTATAAAAGATGAAGCAGCCCAGTATCTTCCTCTTGAAATGATTTACAGACATAAAATCAAAGTTGGGTTTTCAGGCTGTGCAAAAGGCTGTGGTCGCCATAGACATACAGATATAGGGCTCATTGGACTCAAAACAAATAACTTTGGTGATACAGATGGAGGGGCAAGAATTTTCATCGGAGCAGAGCATAACACTGGACAAAATACAGCGCGTCAACTCTTTTCTATGGTTCCTTTTGTACATTTAAAAGAGGTTATAACACTTGTTGTTATACTTTTTGAAAAAAGTAACTACCAAAATTTTCAACTCTATGCACATCATATTCTTAACAATTACTCAGAAGACTTTCTCTCACTCTGGCATCTTCTCAATCTAAAAACAAAACAAAGCTTGAGCTTACCAAAACAGATGCAGACTTTAGAGCATGAAGCAGAACAAATACTACTATCACAACATTTTGCTAACTTTGAATTAGTAGAAGATGACTCTAAAAAGACCATCAGTGCTTTGGCAAAAGAGTTATGGACAGTAGCAGGAAAAGATCCACATTATAAACCACCTATTAAGAGGACAAATATAAGATAAACTTACTTTGAGGAACGATGAAAACATCAGGTGCTTTCATCGGTTTGATATTTAAAATGTCGGACTTCCATCAAAGCCAAAGCCACCACCGAAACTTTGTGCAAAACTTGGGTCACTATAACCTGCCATCGTTGAGCGCATTCGAAGTTTTTCTATGTCAGCTTTTGAAGAAATATCTTGCGGACAAACGACTGTACACTCGTTACACAAAGTACAATCCCACACGCCGTTTGTTTGAATGGTATCAATCTTTGTTTTCTGGTCTAATTCTCGTTTATCACTCACGTATTTCCACACACGAGTAAGAGCAAATGGCCCTAAAAATTCACCATTGACAGCATACACTGGACAAGCAGAATAACATGACCCACACAAGATACAATCGCTCTGCAGTTCATTGATTTTTTCATCTTCATGACTAAGAGCTGCTTCTTTGTTGTACTCTTGTAGCCATGCTTTTGCTCTTGCATTTGTTTCTAAAGCCTTGTCCATATTTACAACTAAATCTCTTATGACTTCTACATTTTTAAGTGGCTCTACAACATCACCATCTTGAACTTTATATGAACACGCCAGTACCTCTTTTTCATTCACTCGAACAGAACAACTTCCACAAACACTACTACGACAACTGCTACTATAAGTCAGTGAGTTATCCTGTGTTTGTTTTATCTCGTTGAGCACTTCAAGTAAAGTATTCTCTTGCATATCTACATCATACTCTATAAAGTCATACTCTCTTTTTATCTTAATTTTCATCTTTTACTCCGCTTGTACATAGTGAGCGCCACAGCTCTCTTTTCGCTCTAGTGCCGAATCCACAACTACTTCACAAATATCAAGCATATTTCTAAACTCTAAAAACTCTACAAGATTAGTATTGTAAACTTTAGAAGTGTCACGCACGCCCATCAGTGGCAGCTCTTCTTTGAGCTTAGATATGACATCTTTTGCTTCTTTCATTTGTGAGGGCGTTCTTATAATCCCAACATTTTTGTAAAAAAGCTCTCCCACCTCACTGCGTTTAGAATAAAAATCTATCTCATTTTTACACTCTTTGAGCATATCTAAAAAGTTATCTTCTTTTCTACAATCAAATTCACTTTTGCTTTTATCATCACAAAAAGTAAAGTTTGCCGCAGCCTTTCCAGCTTCTCGACCAAAAACAATAATCTCTAAAAGTGAGTTACCACCCAAACGATTTGCACCATGCACTTTATGGTTAGCACATTCTCCACAAGCAAACAAACCACTGACACTTGTTTGTGATTTGTTATCAACTTCAATGCCACCCATCGTGTAGTGTGCCACGGCTTTAATAGGTATCAAATCAAAAGCAGGATCAACATTCTCGTAGAGTTTTGCTAGCTTACGCTCTTGTGGAAGATTTTCATCTATAAAGGTTTCGCCAAGATGCCTTATATCTAAAAATATCTCTTCACCTTTGAGCATTTGCTCGTTGATGGCTCGACTAACTTCATCACGAGGAGCAAGTTCATTTGTAAAGCGTTCGCCCTTAGAATTTACCAGATAACCACCCTCACCCCTTGCACTCTCACTCACAAGAATAGAAGAATTTTTCAAACCCGTTGGATGAAACTGTACAAACTCCATACCTAAAAGCTTAGCACCAGCTCTTAGGGCCACCGCAATTCCATCCCCAGTAGATGCTGTTGAGTTTGTAGATTGTTTGTCATAAATACGTGAATATCCACCACTTGCTAAGATAACACTTTTTGCGAAATGATGCTCAAGCTCGCCCGTACGTATGTTTAAAATCAAAGCCCCACAAATACTACCATCTTCTTTTTTCAATAAATCTACAAGATATCTATCACTTAAAATTTCCACTTCTTTACTTAAACATTTATCATATAAAGTATGTAAGATTTTGAGTCCTGTATAATCCTGTGCATAACAAGCACGTGGCGCAGATGCCCCACCCAAAGTTCTTTGTGCTATTTTCCCATCTTGTGTTCTAGAAAAACAAACACCTATGCTATCAAGCCACTTTACTGCGTTTGGAGCTTCAGAACACATATAACGTACAGCTTCTTCATTTGCTTCGCCATGTGCAGATTTGAGTGTGTTTTGTATATGGGCTTCAATGCTATCATCACTTACATTACCCAATGCTGCATTCATACCACCCTGCGCCATACAGGTTTGAGAACGTGTCGGATACTCTTTTGTGAGGACACGAACATTGACACCAGCCTCTTTGGCTGCAAGTGCTGCGGTGAGACCTGCACCACCTGCCCCGATTATCAATACATCTGTTTTCATATAATTTCAACCCCTTGTTCTTAAAATAAAGCAATGACGTAATACCGTAAAATTCGTAAACTTCCTGCTATTATAACAAACCAAACAAATTTTAGTCTAAGAAGTCCTGCCACAATTGTTAAAGGATCTCCTATCACGGGCAACCAAGAAAGTAAAAGTGCAAAATATCCATATTTGTGTCCAAATAAAAATATCTTTCTGCCTGTACGCGATTGAAAAAGTTTTCTTTTTGTTGCTTCGTACAAAAAATAACCCAGATAATAGTTAAAAATAATAGCAAGAATATTACCAAATGAAGCACAAACAATTGCATTGAATGGGGACATGCCATTTTTTAGCGCTGCGATAAATGCAAGCTCTGAAGAGAAAGGAAGAATTGTTGCGGCTAAAAAAGCCCAAACAAAAAGGAGTAGTTCAGCCACAACGGCTAAAAGCTACTCTTGATATTTTCACAGACACTCTGTATAAGCTTTTGTCTCGCCTCTAGTGAAGTCCATGCTATGTGGGGTGTGAGATAGAGTCTCTCTTTATTTTTCACCGTCAACAAAGGGCTGTTTTGGCTCAGTGGTTCTTTACTAAAAACATCCAATCCAAAACTGATATCTTTTTCATCAACGAGTTTAGACACAGCATCTTCATTAATAATGCCACCACGTCCAAGATTTAAAACAACAGCGCCATCTTTACACATTGCTAGTGCTTCATAATCTAGAAGATTTGTTGTTTTATCATTTAAAGGCGCATGAATTGTGATGATATCGCACTCTTGTAACATCGCAGGCAGCGCTGTTCTTTGAAAATATTCATTACGGTTGACACCACTCGTTGAATAATAACAAACATCTGCGCCAAAAGCTTTAGCAACATTTGCGACACCACGACCTATCTCACCCAAGCCAATGATACCCCATTTTTTACCTTTAATCTCAAAAAATGGATGGCTTACATCTGTAAAAACACCACTTTTTGAATAAGAACCACTCTGTGTTACTTCATCATAATAACGTGAGTGCCCGATAAGATAAAAAAGCATAGAAAAAGTGTGTTGTACAACAGAATCAGTTGAATATCCAGCGACATTTTTTACTTCTATACCTAACTCTTTAGCTGCGTTTAGATCAACATTATTTGTCCCCGTTGCAGCTACACAGATCAGCTTTAAATCTTTTGCATTTTGCATATGCTCTTTTGTGATAACAACCTTGTTTGTCACAATAACTACTGCGTTTAGAATACGTTCTTGCGTCTCTTTCACTGTTGTAGTTTGGTAGACACTCACATCTCCAAAATCTTTAAAGCAATCTAGCTTCGTTTCACCAAAAGTGATGGCATCTAATAAAACGATGTTCATAACTTAGGCATCTTTTATTTTTGTGATTAAAGTACGCGCTCTCTCAAGTGCCTTTTGTGCTGTATCAAAAACAAGAGCAACTGCTAAACGACGACCTTTATGTGCTTCTGGTTTTGAAAATACTCTTACAAAAGAGTTTTCACTAAAAAGACTCTCATCCACATCTACAACTGGAGCATAGTTATGCACTTCAGATTTAAACGCAGCAGATGCCCCATCACCATAAAATGTAAAACCTAAAGGAAGACCAAGAACCGCGCGTAAATGAAGTGCAAATTCACTTTGTGATTGTGTGATAAGCGTCACCATACCAGTATCATGTGGACGAGGAGAGACTTCTGAAAAGTACACTTCATCGCCTTTAACAAAAAGCTCAACACCAAAAAGCCCTTGACCACCAAGACCATCTGTAATGATTTTCGCTATCTCTTGTGCCTTTTTCTTTGCGATTTCACTCATTTGCATTGGTTGCCATGAAAATACATAATCCCCATCACGTTGCTCATGCCCGATAGGTTCACAAAATACTGTTTCTTTACCATTACGTGCAGTAAGCATAGTAATCTCATAATCAAAATCAACAAAAGCCTCAACAATTAACTCACTCGCATCACCACGTGCTTCTTTTGCCATCTCCCAAGAATTTGGAATATCACTCTCTTGTTTTGCTACAGATTGACCATGCCCAGATGAAGACATCACAGGTTTTATAACACAAGGAAAGCCTAACTCTTTTGCAGCGCTTAGCATTCCTTCCTCTGTAGTTACAAACTTATAAGGTCCAGTTTTAAGTCCTAACTCTTCTGCTGCAAAAGTACGAATGTTTTTTCTGTTCATTGTTTTAGAAACAGCCTCTGCATTTGGGATAACGTTATATCCCTCTTTTTCTGCTTCAAAAAGAGCATCTATAGAGATAGCTTCAATCTCAGGTAAAATATAATCAGGTTTTTCACGACGAATAATCTCTAAAATCGCATCTTTATCTTGCATATTTACAACATATGCACGATGGGCTACATGATGCGCTGGAGCATTTTCATATCTGTCAACTGCGATAGTTTCAAGTCCTAAACGTTGCGCTTCGATGATGACTTCTTTTCCTAGTTCGCCAGAACCAAGTAACATGATTTTTTTTGAGTTTGATTTAAGAGGTGCAGAGAATTGCATAAGAATAATTCCTTCAATTTATATTGAAGAAATTATAGCAAAATAGAGTTAAATTACTGTTTTAACCCTATAAGCGTTTGAAGAAGCTGATCTGAAGTGGTAATAGTTTTACCATTTGCTTGATAACCCCTTTGGATGATGATGAGTTGTGTCAAGGCACGAGAGAGGTCAACATTTGAAGCTTCTAGTGCAGATGACTGGATAAATCCACGTCCTGAAGTAGCCGCAGTTCCAATGATAGGATCCCCTGAGTTGGCAGTTTGTACATAAACATTTCCACCTTCAGTAGAGAGTCCTTCGTTGTTTGTAAATTTTGCCATTGCAATTTGAGCCAAACCAAACGAGCGACCATTAGAGAATGAACCAACTAAAGTACCTGATTGATCAATCCTAATACCAACCAAATCTCCACCCGTAAAACCATCCTGAGAGATTCCAGAAGTTGATGATTTAGCATCAAAACTTGTCATACCATCAAAAGCGTTGGCCGTACCAAAACTAAGATTTACTTGTTGATCGGGTGCAGAACCATTGTTCGCAGAAAATGAAACATTTGGTGGATTATAAGTCGCTAAAGAACCATCGTTGTTAAATCGGATAGAACCAAGTTTCTCATTTTCAGGTGCGATTGTATCAATGGTTGCTGGAGAAGGTACAGATACCTTCATATCCCAAGTACTTCCTGTTGTAACATCAAGTGCAGTTTTTCTAAACTCCATTCTCAAAGTATGTTTTGAGCCTAAAGAGTCAAATATATCAATTGAACTTGAGTGCGTAGCCGCATTAAAACTTTGAGAATATGCTTTGCCTGTACTTCCTGCAGGAAGTACAGAGTTCAGTGCTTCTAAGCCTCTTGTAAAACGTGTATTTTCTTGTATTGGGGCACCACCACTGTCAGTAGTTAAAGCTGTAATTTTGAGATTCACAGTATATTCATCATTTGTTGCCAACGCTGCGTTTGGATTTTGAATTAAGAATTTTCCTTGCTCATCCACTTCAACTGAAATACTGTTATCGAATTGTCCATCATTATTTGCATTATAGTTACGTGCTTCGGTCTCAAGTGCATATCGCAAGTCTGCCATTGTTTTAAAAGTTTTATCTTCTCCTGCTATTGTATCACCTGTAGCAGCACTGTCGTATTGGTATCTGTATGCTGTTTTATCACTACCTGTTGTTAGTCCACTTCCTGTATCACCTGCATTTACAGTTAGATTAATATTATGCGAAGCAGCTGCATTTCCATTATCATTTGTCAAACTTATAGAAGCATTATTGTTAGCATCCACATTTACTGTCGCTTTTACACCTGTTACAGCACTTTGTTGATTAATCTTGGTTGCAAATGTTTGTGCATTTTGAATACTAGTTTGTGCAGGTGTTGTTGTTGGTGATGTTGCTGTGATATTAAGAGGAGAACCATCATCTAAAGTAAATGTTATATCCATAGATACCCCATTACCTGCACCCACAGTACCACCATCAAGCGTAGACTCTCTAAAAGAAGCCCAAACACCCTGCCCATTTTGCATTGCAAGAGCTTCTCCTGTTTCACCAAACATTACTCCAATATCCCCAGAAGCAACAGTACGGTCATTCTCATCTGTTGCATCAGTTTTTGAAGATAAGTTTACATTTGTTGCAGGGTTTGTCGGGATAGATGAAGCTACTTTGTAAGCAGGAGAAAAACTATCAACTAAAGGTCCTGAGTTAAGATTTGCTTTAAGGACAACCTCTTTTGTTGCTTGTGCTGGTGTTGTAAGACCCGGTGCAATGTTGATGTTTGTGATAGGAGCAGTTGAATCAACTTTTCCAGTAGTAGTATCTCGTAACCAGCCTTGTGCAATAAAGCCGTTATTATCCACAAAATTTCCACCTGCATCAAATTTAAAATCTCCTGCACGTGTGTACTTATAAGTATTTCCACCATCTGGAGAGATGATAAAAAACCCATCACCTTGAATAGCAACATCCGTATTTTTATCAGAATTTTGTACAGAACCCTGAGAAAAAATTCTTGTCATTGAACTAACGGTTGAGCCAAGACCAACTTGTACAGGATTTTTTCCACCTAATGCACCTTGTGGGGCTGTCGCTATAGATTTTGTCTGCGCTAAAAGGTCTGAAAAGTTTGCACGAGAGTATTTAAAACCTACCGTATTTACGTTGGCAATATTGTTTGATTCTACATCCATCGCTACTTGATGAGACTGCAGTCCAGAAACTCCAGAATAAAGTGATTTTAACATCGTATTGTCCTTTTCTATATATATGTTTATATAAAAAGCATTTAATGTTCCAAGTTTAAAAACTTAAAAATTTAGGCACCCATTTGTAATGCTTTTTGCATCATTTGATCAGCTGTTGTGATTGACTTAGAGTTTGCATCATAGGCACGTTGCAAAATGATAAGCTCTGTGAGACCATATTCCATCGATACATTTGAGCCTTCAAGTTTGAAGTTTGTAATATCAGAACCTATGACATTTTCGCCCGTAGCATTTGTCGAAAAATAGGCAAACCCACTGTTAGAACTCTCTTGAAACCTACTTCCATTAAGTCTTTCCAGCCCTTGATCATTGATGAAATGAAAAACTGCGACTTTTCCTACACTGCTTTGCTTTCCATTTGTGAAAGTTGCTATCACTTCACCGTTTTTATTGATATCATAGCCACGTAAATCACCACCAATTGTCCCATCAGCTACACTTGAGCCAGAAATAGGAAGATTTGATATAGAGACAACACCACTAAATGCTGTTCCTAAGTCAATACTGACTTGAGCTCCATTATTGTTAATCGTTGTCAGGGTTGATGAAGTAAGAGCACCAGATGAATCAAATGATACCGTGCCTGTTTGTGTGTCATATATAGTTTCACCATCAAGCGTTTGTGTTGTCGCTACAACATCCCACTGCGTTCCAGGAGGTGTTTGCACTGCTTTTTTTGTAAACTCAAGTCTTAACTCATTTTTATTACTTTGCGGATCAACTAAACCAGCGCTCATCGTACTCACAACATCTTCTACACCAAGATTACCACTAAAAGTTGCTGTAGATGAAGGTTCAGGTGGATAGGTAAGTGTTTTAGGAAAACGCAGTTTTTCTTGTGATCCAACACCGCCCAAAGGAACCTCAGCTAGCTGTGCAGTTAAAGTTGTACCTTGAATATTGTTTCCCATAGTTCCAAGTACATGAAAGCCATCTTGAGTCACTAAATCATCATTGGCATCAAAAGTAAAGTTCCCATCACGCGTATACATAGGTCTATCTTGCCCTTGGATACCAAACCAACCATCACCAAGAATTGCTAAGTCTGTACTTCTATCTGAGAGTATTGGTGCTCCATAGTCTTGCATCATCGGTGTGGCTTTGAGTGTTGTACCTACACCAACGCTACTATTAACACTACTAGCACTTATTCCTGCACTATTTGTATTTATCATATTTTCAAACATGGAGGAGAACTCATACCCTACGCCTCTATAGCCTATAGTATTAATATTTGCAAGATTGTCAGAGACAATGTCAATACCCGCAGAGTGTGTTTTAATACCTGAGATACCTGTATAAAATGCTTGTATCATTGTAAAACCTTTTAGTAAACTTCTTTAACATTCTCTAATGGAACATAATTTGAACCTAACTTCACAAGTGTACTTCCATTGTCAAATCTTACAGATTCTATAGGATACGCACCCATTCGCGTCGTTTTTGCTTCGCCTGTAGAATTGGTGTAACTTGCCGTTACATAATACAAACCACTCTCAGCAGATGTTCCATCACTTAGTGTTCCATCCCAGTCAAACTGATAAACTCCTGCACTATTTTCTTCAACAGGCATTGTGCTTACAACGTTGCCATCCCCATCTAAAATTTCTACCGTTCCTTCTGCAATAGCATCTGGGAAATAGACTTCAAAACTTGTAGTGCTCCCCTTATCATGCCCTATTGCATTACTTCCTAGGTCAGCTGTTTTTCCTATTGCTGCTATTGTTGAAAAATCATTAGATGCCGACAATGAAGCTGCTAGATCTGCTAAAGCTTTGTTTGTATTATCTGTTGCCTCTAAAGTTGCAAGCTGTGAAGTTTGTGTTAAAATCTGTTCAGTATCTGTTGGTTCTGTCGGATCTTGATATTGCAACTCTGTCAATAAAAGTTTCATAAAATCATCATTACTTAAACTTGTTTTATCTTTAACATCTTCTGTTGGCGTTGTATAATCACCATAAACTGAACTATCAAGTCCTACTGAATTTATTGCCATAATTTATCCTTTATGCATAATTGGGAACTATAATCTCTAAAGAGCTTATGATCTCTTCACTGTTTTCTTCATTCTCAAAATAGTTATAATTTTCTTGTGCTTCTTGTCTATGTTGCTGATTTTGCTGTTGTGAAGCTGAACCATCTTGACTTTGCGCGTTGTTACTAAAGTTCAAGGTAGCATTATTTATTCCATTGTTATTGAGCTGTACTTTCAAATCATTCGCATTTAAAGCTAAGGTGTTAATAGCTGCATTATTTGAACTAAGATTGACATGGAGATTTTTTCCACGCTGCACTATTGTCACATCAACCTCTCCGAGTTTTTGTGGATTGAGCTGAACTTTAATGCGTGTAAAAGGTGACTTATAATCTTCTATAGCATTTTTCACATCTGTAGAGAGATACTTCACCATCTGTTTTGCTTCATTAAGCTTGACTTCAAAACTATCTGCCTTTACTACATTAAGTCCATCTGTCTTTGACTGCGTTTGATTTTCTTGTGTTTCACTGTTTTGTAAAAGTGATTCTAAGTTCTTAGTTACTTCAGTTTTTGCCGATGGTGCTATAACCCGCGAGGTAGCAACGGAGAAATCCGCTGTTAGATTTGTATCTTGTTTTGCGACTTTATCTCCCCGAAGTAAAAGTTCTAAGGTATTTTTTGAATTTTGTTTAAGAACTTGAGGTTCAATATGCATTGCTTTAACGTTTACAATTTCTTGTGTTGTTATCTCTGTTTTGCTTTGCGCTTTAAAGAGTGGGGTAGTGATTTTTTGTTCTGTTTGTGATTTTTGTTCAGGCTTTACATCTGTTTTTACTTCTGTCTTGGACACAGTTTTTACTTCCGTTTTCACATCTTTTTCTACATCTTTAGCATTAGATTCGACTCTACTGCGTTTAGACATCTCTACTTTTGGTTCTACTTTTACAGATTTTTTTACATCAACTTTTACGTCAACTTCTTCATTGAGCTGTGTAAGCGTTTCTTTTTTTGCTTCTAGTTTCGATGGAGATTTATCTTGTACTTTATTTTCTGATATAGAAGGAATTTGGATTTGTTTTTTTACCTTTAAGGCTGGTATTTGTGATGTTTTAGATTGATTTTGCACCTCTTCGAGCGTAATTTTAGAGATATCAAGTCCAATTTTTTGAGCAACTTGGATAAGACCCTTCAATGTCTTTGGTAAAGATTGTATCTCTTGTTTATTTAAAGCTTCACTGTTAATGATTTTTGATTTTATATACTGTTTAGCTTCTTGTACAACTACTTTAAGCTCACTGGGTGTGATGTTTTGCGTTATTTTAGGATTTAACTCAAGTGCTAGTTCATCTTTTACATCAATAGACTCATTTTTCACAGGAGAAGCAAGAGAAGATGGTACCTCTTTTTTTGTACTTATTGTATCATCATTTAAAGAGAGTACAAGTGAACCATTTTGAATGACTTTTTCATCTTCTTGTTTTGTATTTATACCCTTAAGAAGCGCCGAAAAAGAGAGTGTAGTTTCTTTCTCTTCTTGTGGCGCAATACTTAAAGGAGATGAAACACTCGAAGATTCTTGTTTTGTATTGACTAAAACCATCGCTTTCTCCCTGCTCTTTCCCCACTAAAAGGGATTTTGAAAGAATATAGCACTTATTGTTCCAGAGTATTAAATGATTTTGCAATTATGACGATGTAGGAGTATGAAAAAAATATTATTTTTATTATTACCTCTAGCTCTTTTTGGTGAGCATATTTATGATACAAAAACGAGTGAAGCAAATAAAAAAGCGATGCAGAATCCTAAGATAAAATGTAGGTGGGTCTGCGATAAAAAAGTCTATACAGAGCAGAAGATTGCCGAGGCAATCTCCTTTTACAAAAACTCAAAATATTATACATTTACAAAACAGAAGTTTTAGGTGCTTAATTATACTGTTTAGCGAAGCGGTCAAGGCAGTGTAGGTCATTTTTGAAAAAAGTACTCACACTATCTTGCATAGTTGAAAAAAGTTCTTCAGCTGACTCACCGTCTGCTGGATAGGAGAGTAAAAAAGCATCTAAATATTTCTCAAAAAATTCATCAAACATTTTTTTCACTATCTCAGCGCCGTACTTATCCGTATATGGCAGCACAAAAAAGTAGTCAGATTCATGATTTACAATAGAGTCTGATGTACGTAAAATATCTAGCAAAGACGTATCAACAAGTTCTTGGTCAATCCCTGAAAAATCACAATATAAAAGAGTGAAACTCTCCGCACGGTTTTCATCTAAACGATCTGAAATCCCAATATTAAGCGCCATCAACTCCTTAAAGTTGTCAAAAGAAAAATGTATGCCTGCCATAAAAAACCTTTTTAAATATAATCTTTGATTAGTATAACAGAATATATATAATTGTAAAAAAAAATCTCTCATCCTATGGAACAATTATACAAGCTGTAACTTCTTGGAATTAAAAAGATGCTTTTATTAGCAGTTTAATCGTTTAAACTCACTAACTCCCCACTTTTAAGCTTTGCTATCTTACCGCGGAATTTTCGAATGTAAAAAGCTTTTTCTTCAAAACTTATATTTGAGGCGATATTTACTTTTTTAAGTTCACGCTCATAATACCTTGTCAAAAAAGTAATGAGTTCTGCGTTGAGAGCCTCTTCACTCTCAAGTGAACTGATACTATCATCTACCATGATTGCCATCACTTCTGATGACTCTTTATCTCCAGCTATTGCTCTTGCAAACTCATGTGAATGAAATTGCAATACATTTGGCTCAATGACATCTAAAATCTGCTCAATAAACTCAGGATGTTCAAGAACAGTTTTTATGAGTGTAAGCTCCCACATATCTCGATACGTGTTTTTCTGCATCAGTGGGGCATTTTTATCTACTGCGTTTGAGTGTGTATTTAGTTTTAAAAGTGAAGGAGAAACACCAAGTCCACCAAGCCGTGAAGCAAGATAAGTTTTATACTCTTCTTGTAAAATTGGGGAGAGTGTTTTTAAGTACGCTATACCCTCTTGCATACAAGCTTCTTTGGCTTTTGGGTCTTTGAGATTATACAGTACAAGTATCTCATCGAGTACAAATTCTATGAAAGGTTTTGCCTCGCGAAACATCCGACTCAGCTCTTCTACTCTGCCATCTTTAACCATGTCAGCTGGATCAAGTCCACCACCAAAAACAACCACTCCACCATTAAAACCAGAAGCACTGAGAATTTTTGAAGCTTTGAGTGCTGCTGCGCGTCCAGCTTTATCGCCATCATACGCCATGACAACACGAGGAGAACCTTTACGTAAAAGAGGAAGATGCTCATGGGTTAGTGCTGTTCCAAGCGTTGCTACAGCATTATCAAAACCTGCTTGATGTAACATAATAACATCAAGATAGCCCTCTGTTATGATGATTTCTTGTTTTTTATGAAGGGCTTGTTTTGCTAAATGATAGGCATATAAAAGACGAGACTTATTAAAAAATGCTGTCTCAGGAGAGTTCACATATTTTGCTTGATGTCCAGTAATAGTTCGCCCACCAAAACCAACAATACTGCCATTTGCCGAATGAATCGGAAAAGTAATACGTTCTATGAAACGTGCATAGGTTTGATTTCTCTCTTGATTGTAGCCGACTACACCCATATCCACAGCTTCTTTGATACTAAACTGCTGAGAACGAATATAATTGAGTGTTGCGTTTGAGTCAGGAGCGTAGCCTATACCAAACTTTTCAATACTACTCTCAAAAATCCCACGCTCTTTAATGTAGCTCATCGCAGTTTGATGACTTGTTAAAAGCGTTTGGTACCATTCATTGAGTTTATCCATAACTTGTGAGCGTGGTTTGTTATGTTTGTTATCTGTGTGTGTGAGTATGAAGTTATAAGAATCTGCCAGTTTCTCCAAAGCTTCTGGATAATTAAGCTTTTCATACTCCATAACAAACTTGACACTATCGCCACCAGCCCCACATCCAAAACAGTGATATATCTGTTTTTGTGGACTCACAACAAAAGAGGGAGATTTTTCATCATGAAATGGACAGGGTGCTTTGAAGTTTCCTCCTGCTTTTTTCAATTCTATATAAGAACCTACAACATCAACAATGTCAAGTCGAGCTTTTAAGGCTTCTATGGAATCTTGCGCAATCATAGGCGAATTATACTCATAACTCTATTAAAATTTCATATGCTATGAATCACAAAAAAACTAGGGTATGCGCCTATAATACATTTTACATAATTGACATCTATCTCAGCAGCTAAACTCATACTTGCTACTCCTCTTCAAAGAGTGGATTACCCTCTTTTTTATGCCATTTTACAATGTACTTCCATGCTTCCTCTGCATTATCTACAAAGGTAAAAATCTTCAAATCTTCTGGGGCAATCACACCCTCTTCTTGTAAAAAGTCAAAATTTATCGCTTTTTCCCAGTAGCTTTTTCCGACAAGCACAACCGGCATTTTATGTGTTTTTCCTGTTTGAATAAGGGTTAGCGTTTCAAAAAGCTCATCAAAGGTACCAAAACCTCCAGAATAAACAACAAGGGCTTTTGCCCGTCCTAAAAAATGCATCTTTCTTGTTGCAAAATAATGAAATTGAAAACAGAGTTCAGGTGAAATGTAAGGGTTTGGAAACTGTTCATGCGGTAGATGAATATTTAGACCTATACTCTTTGCACCAACATCATAAGATCCTCTGTTTGCTGCTTCCATGATTCCAGGACCACCACCGGTAATCAGGGTAACACGACAATCATCTACTCTTTTACCACTCTTTCCTACGAGTCTACCAAATGCACGTGCATCATCATAATAGATACTTTTACCAACCATACGTTCTGCGATGTAAAGCTCACGCAAAAGTGATCTATCTTCACTCTTTTTCTCTAAATCTTCTTGTACCGCTTTCAATCTTTTAAGTGCCGTTTGACGCTCAACAATACGAGCACTTCCAAAAACAACAATAGTATGCTCAATCCCAAGTTCATTCATCTTCAACTCAGCTTTGAGATAATCAAGCTCAAGACGAACAGAACGTGCTTCGGAGGATTCTAAAAAATCTTCATCTTTTATCGCCAATCGATAAGAGGGTGAATTTTTTATCTCTTGAATAAGTTCCAACGCTTTAGGGTCTTCCTCTTCAAGCTTTGGATGTTCCCAAGGGAGGGTAGTTTTTTGTGCTTTTTTCATCATTAACCTTTCAAATTAGATACTATTATTTAACTATAAAATAATTTATTACAGAGCTTCTACACTATAAATTCGACCATTTCTCTTGACGATACGTACTCGTTCACCATTAGAAAAATTCTTTCCTTTTGTAATGACTACAACTCTTCTTCCACTATCAAGAACTACACCCAATTCCAAAGCATTTGCTTTATTTATTTCATTTCCTACGTATGCACCACCCAATCCACCTACTAGAGTAGCTAGGGCATTTCCATTCCCTCTACCGACCATAGATCCAAGAACCACTCCGGAAATTGCACCGATAAATGTCCCATTACCATTATCTTTTACAACAACAGGCTTCATATATTCTATCGTTCCTATCTCGTAATTTAATTCATAATTAAGGGCATTCGCATCAACTTCAGTGACACCCCTCGACGCACATCCACTAAAATATAGAACCAATAACATAGATAAAAATATCTTCATAAACTCTCCTTTTTATTTATTTGATAATCACGACTGCAGCCAAACTTTAAACAGTTTGGCAAAGCTTTAGCATTTATAAAAGCTTCCATATTCTGTAAAGAAATTTGCATGATACGGATAAGGGCTTCTTGCGTATAATATGCCATATGTGGTGTATAAAGCAGGTTCTTTTGCCCAATATATTTTGTATCATGAATTACATCCAAACAAAAAATATTTTCCATCTTTTCATACAAGCTATCTTCAATAATTTCTCCACGAGCAACATTTACTATTATTGTCTCTTTTTTTATCTCTTTCATATTGCGTTCATTGAGTAAATTTTTAGTAGAACTAGTAAGAGGTAGTGCAATCATAAGAATGTCACTTTGACGTAAAACATCTTCTATATTTGATGAAAAATCAATCCCAAGTTCATCAACTATAAGTGTTCTTGTTCGTGAGTATGCCATAAGATGCATACCAAATCCCTTGCCAATCCTTGCCATTTGAGAGCCTATAGTACCAAGGCCTAAAATACCAAGACACTTTGAAAAAAGCTCCATACCTTTTAAATCATGATAAGTAAAATTGTTCTTTTTACTTCTTTGTAGAGCAACATTCGTCTTCCTTGTAGCATTTAAGAGAAGCGAAAATGCAAACTCGGCAACAGCGGGACCGCCATAACCCACTACATTAGAGGCAAGTATCTTACGTTGATAGAGCATCTCACATTTTATATGCTCATAACCCGTTGAACGTGTTTGCAAATAGCGTAAATTTGGTAGTTTCTCTAAAACCTCATCACTCACCTTCGAATGAATAAAAATAGAAACAGCATCATAATCATACTCTTTATCTAAAACTTCGTTGATAGTTTGAGAGAAGAAAAAAAGCTCTTGATTAGGTAAGTGCTCTTGAAAAAAAAGTTTCTCTTCTTGTTTTATCTCAAAAAATGCAATTTTCATAATAACCCCTTAGATGTGCAAGATTTTTTCTAGCTTCCCTATATTTTCTAGTGTTTTTAAAACACTATCAGGATTTAAACTCATAGAGTCAATACCAAGTCGTACAAGATACTCAGCCATTTCAGGATAATCAGAAGGCGCTTGCCCACAGATACCACTGTGACGAGCATTGCGTTTACATCCTTCTACTGCAAGGCGTATCATCTCTTTGACACCTTCATCCCGCTCGTCATAGTCAAAGGCAACGATTTCACTGTCACGATCAACTCCAAGCGTGAGTTGTGTAAGATCATTACTTCCGATGCTAAATCCATCAAATATTTTACTAAACTCATTAATAAGGATAACATTATTTGGTATTTCACACATTACATAAACTTCTAAACCATTCTCACTGCGTTTAAGTCCATATTTTGCCATTGTGTCTATGACTCGCCTGCCCTCATCAACTCTGCGACAAAAAGGAATCATCAAGATGACATTATCAAATCCCATTGCATCACGCACGCGCTTCATAGCTGCACACTCTAAGGCAAAACCCTCTTCATAGTTTGGATGCGCATACCTTGAAGCACCACGAAAGCCTATCATAGGGTTATCTTCTTGTAGTTCAAACGCAGCGCCACCAAGAAGTGTTGCATACTCATTTGATTTAAAGTCACTCATACGTACTACACATGGTTTTGGGTAGACTGAGGAAGCTATGGTTGCTACACCTTCAGAAAGAGTTTTAACAAAAAAGTCCTCCATAAAGTCATACGCCTGTGTCAGTTCTTCAAGTTTTGCTCTCGTCTCTTTATCAACACGTTCAGGATGTTTGAGTGCCATAGGGTGTGCTTTTATATATTCATTAATGATGAACTCCATTCTTGCCAAACCTATGCCATCCACAGGCAGTGAAGCAAGAGAAAAAGCAATATCAGGGTTTCCAAGATTCATCATTATTTTTGTTTTTGTTTTTGGGAGGTTGCTCAAGTCTGTTTTGATTATCTCAAAATCTAAAAGCCCCTCATACACATGCCCTTCTTCTCCCTCGGCACAACTCACCGTTACCGTATCAGCATCTTGAAGCACTTGCGTAGCATTATCACACCCTACAATAGCAGGGATTCCAAGCTCACGTGAAAGGATTGCTGCATGACAAGTTCTTCCACCTTTGTTTGTTATGATAGCCGAGGCAATTTTCATGATCGGTTCCCAATCAGGATTTGTTGTATCAGCAACAAGCACCTCTCCTTCTTTAAAAGTATTTAGCTCTTTTACACTCTCTATGTAACGTACCTTTCCTTGTCCTATTTTTGTACCAATTGCTTGACCAGTTACTAGAAGTTTTCCTGTTTCTTTTAAATGATAGATCTCAAGCACATTACCTTTTTTCTGAGATTCTACTGTCTCAGGACGTGCCTGTACCATATAGAGTTTACCATCTATGCCATCTTTTGCCCACTCCATATCCATAGGTTTGTCAAATCCAGCTTTTTGTGAGTAATGATTTTCAACTTTTATGGCATAATCAGCCAGTATCATGACCTCATCATCACTGATACAAAAGTGGCTCTGTTCTTCTTTTGTTGTCGGGATATTTTTTGTATATTCTACAACGATATTGTCAAGATTTATCGTATCTGTAAATATCATTTTTTTCTCTTTAGAACCTAAAGAGCGTTTTAAAACTGTTCTATACCCTTTGTTGAATGTTGGTTTATGAACGTAAAAACTATCTGGATTAATAGCGCCTTGCACGACATTTTCACCAAGTCCTAATGCTGCGTTTATAAAGACCACATCTTTAAAACCTGTCTCCGTATCAAGAGAAAACATAACCCCACTTGCACCTTTATCGCTACGAACCATTTTCATAACAACCACAGAGAGATAGACTTTTAGGTACTCAAAATTATTGTCATATTTATAGTGGATAGAACGGTCAGTAAAGTTTGAGGCTAAACATCTTCTATAAGCATCTAAGAGTTCATCTGCGTTTGAGATGTTAAGATAAGTATCATTTTGCCCGGCAAAAGAGGCTTCAGGAGAGTCTTCAGCTGTAGCGGAAGAGCGTACAGCCATGGAGAAGTTTTCGCCATACTCCTCTTTAAGTTTGGCATAGGCATTTAAAATATCTGCTTTTAAATCTTGAGGAATTTCACAATTATAAACAATCTCTCTACACTTTTTTCCTGCTTTTTGGAGTGCATCGACATCATTCACATCTAAGGTATCAAGCTCTTGATGCAACTTTTCCCAAGCACCATTTTTATCTAAGATATACCTATACGCAGTTGATGTAATCGCAAAACCATTAGGAACGCGTACACCTTCATTCGTTAGATTTTGATACATCTCTCCAAGAGAGGCATTTTTCCCGCCTACTTCGGCAACATCATCTATTCCTATTTCATTAAAGCATTTGATATTTGACATTGTTTACTCCAATATGTACATCTTATACAAATTATACTCCTTAAATCGTAAACCATACAACTTAATAACTTTAACTTATTTAATGATATTAATTATCATAATATATTACAAAGTAAATTTTGGCTTAATGAAAAATACTGGGGTCTGAATAATCATTTTTTCTTATAACTTACTAAATAATCATCGACCATCTTTAGCTTTAAACTTTTAGTAAATCCATTATGTATTTTCAATAGTTTTT
>Ga0256840_1000137_pt1 | contig 66139 bp, 61 predicted proteins | sample 355202metaG_FD_185969 | JGI IMG/M metagenome (GOLD analysis project Ga0256840, IMG submission 185969) | Hydrothermal vent microbial communities from Mid Atlantic Ridge, Atlantic Ocean - 355-202 | ecosystem: Environmental > Aquatic > Marine > Hydrothermal vents | place: Atlantic Ocean: Mid...
TGAAGATATTGAGCTTTGATGACACGTATGAAAAACACTATTGTGATATACTTTTAAACCACAACATCAATGCAGATGAAAAAAGATATAGAGGTTTGGTCCCCGATGAGTGTGAATTTAGATGTGGGGCTAAATATACCCTCTTAAGAGAGGAGTTTAGAGTAGAAAAAGAGATACAACGAGAGAAGATTTATGATGTTTTTATAGCGATGGGTGGAGCTGATACAGCGCAGCTAAATATAAAAATATTAGAGGTTTTACCAAAGGATCTCAAAGTAGCACTTGTGACAACACAAGCAAATAGGCATCTGGAGGCACTACAAAAATATGTAGAAGATAAAGATAATATCTCTTTATTTGTCAACTCAAATGAAGTTGCAAAGCTTATCAATCAAAGTAAAATGGCTATTATTACCCCAAGTGTGACAGTCAATGAAGTGCATTTCCTAGGGACAGAATTTATTGCTATAAAAACAGCGGAGAATCAATCCTACATGGCACAATACTTAAAAGAAAAAAACTATTTTATTTCAGAGTCCTTCGCCCCAAAATCTTTACAAGTGCAGGTGAATAAAATGCTTGAATCACTTGAAACTAAAAATAATTATCATGGAGTCAAAATATGACATTCGTAGATATAACAATGGCTAAACAAGACTTGCAATTAAAAGTTAGGGAATGGAGGAATCATCCTGATATCCGAAAAAATATGTATACAGATGATATCATTTCTCCAACTCAACACAAGAAATGGTTATCTACCTTGATAAATAATAAAACAACTAAAGTTTATATTACATACAAAAATAATGATGCCATTGGTATTGTTTCAATAAACAATATTAATTATATACATCAAAATGCTGACTGGGCATTTTATTTAAATCCAGAGTTTTTAACTACTAAAGGACTTGGAAGTCTCATGGAATATCACTTTCTTAATTATATTTTTGAGACATTTGAGATAGAAAAACTTAACTGTGAAGTTTTAGAAAGCAATCCTTCTGTAATAAAATTACATAAAAAATTCGGATTCATAGAGGAAGGTATTCGAAGAAAAAATATAGTTAAACATAATATGCGAGTTGATATTCATCTCTTGGGAATATTAAAACAAGAGTGGGAACAAATAAGAAATAAGTTTACAAAAATCATAGAAAGACTAGAAAAATGAAAATAGGTAACTTTAATTTAAATACGGATGGTACATATATCATTGCGGAGCTTAGTGCAAACCATGGTGGCAAGATAGAGATAGCAAAAGAGACTATACTCGCTGCAAAAGAGATAGGTGCAAACGCTATAAAGCTTCAAACCTATACAGCTGATACTATTACGCTCGATAGTGATAGTGAGGATTTCATCATCGAGGGTGGGACACTGTGGGATGGTAAAAAACTATATGACCTTTACAAGGAAGCCTACCTGCCATGGGAATGGCACGAAGAGCTATTTGATTATGCACGAGAAATAGGTATTGACATCTTCTCTTCCCCTTTTGACAAAACTGCCGTAGATTTTTTAGAAGAGTTTAATCCATCAGCATATAAAATAGCCTCCTTTGAGATAACAGACTATGAACTCATACGCTACACTGCAAGTAAAGGACGACCTATCATCATCTCTACAGGCATCGCCACCATAGATGAGATACAAGATGCGGTAGATATTTGTAGGGCTGAAGGAAATAACGACATCATTTTACTTAAATGTACCTCCGCCTATCCAGCAGCACTTGAAGATGCAAATCTTTTAACCATAGCAAACATAGCAGAGACCTTTGGTGTCGTCTCTGGGTTCTCTGACCATACACTTGGGTCTACTGCTCCAGTAGTTGCTACTACGCTAGGTGCGAAGATTATAGAAAAACACTTCATCTTAGACAAGTCCATAGGTGGGGCAGATGCAGACTTCTCTTTAGACAAAAAAGAATTTGCACAGATGATACAAGCCGTAAGAGATGCAGAAAAACTACTTGGAAAAGTTGATTATTCTATGACAGAGAAAAAGAAAAAAAGCAGACACTTCTCTCGAAGTCTTTATGTGGCAGAAGATATTAAAGCGGGCGAAGTAATTACTGAGAAAAATGTGCGTTCGGTCAGACCAGGGTATGGTTTGCATCCTAAGTTTTTGAAGGATGTTTTGGGGAAGAAAGCAGTTATGCAACTTAGTAAAGGTACGGCTGTTAAAATGGATATGTTTGCTTGATTAAAAAGATTCTAACCTCTTCCATACTCAATCTAGGTTTGCGTGGTCTCTCTATGCTTGCCAAGTTTTTACTCATTATCTATATTGGAAAGTATTTAAGTATTGATGAGTTGGGTGAATATGGGCTATTTGTCATCACTGTTACCATCGCTATCTATTTCTTGGGGCTTGATTTTTATACCTACAACTCACGAGAAATCTTAGCTAAAGAAGAAAAAAAACGATTGGCTCTTATACGTGACCAGTTTATCTTTCACCTTTTGGTTTATGTTGTTGTCCTTCCCCTACTCTTAAGTGTTTTTCTATTAGGTCTTATTGATATAGAATATCTCTTGTATTTTTATCTTATTCTTGTTTTTGAACATTTATCACAAGAGCTATATCGTTTATATACTACACTTAAAAAACCTATTTTTGCCAACTTCTTACTCTTTCTTAGAACTGGACTATGGGTATATGCAATCTTAATTCTTTGGATAAGTGAGAAAAAAGAGACAATGAATCTTGAGACAGTTTGGGTTGGATGGCTAATTGGTTCATTGCTATCTATAATGATTGGCGTTGTCTATTTAAAAAAAGAGTATGACCGTACAATACTAAGCAAAAAAATAGACTGGAAATGGATAAAAAATGGTATAAAAGTAAGCATTCCTTTTTTTATAGGGACACTTGCCTATAAAGTTATAGAGTTTTCAGATAGGTATATGATAGACTATTATATGACAAAAGCTGATGTAGGGATTTATACTTTTTTTTCTGGCATTGCCAATACTGTGAATATCATCGTATTTACGCTTGTGATTATGGTTTACTACCCTCTTTTAGTCGAACAATATCAGCAAAAGAAAAATGATCTTTTTGAAAAAACATTAAAAATATTTTCACAAAAAACAATGCTATATTCTCTTGCTTCATGTTTACTCATTTTTGGGCTTATTGGTTTTGTTTTAGACTTTATGGGAAAAGTAGAATTCCATAACCATATTGACACATTATGGGTTTTAGTGATTGCAAATATTATTTTAAATATTTCTTTTGTAGCACACTATATTTTATATGCTGCACAAAAAGACATAGTGATTAGAAATGCGACTTTAGTAGGTGCAGGAGTAAACATCTTGTTAAATATTATTTTGATTCCCTATTACGGCATAGTGGGGGCTGCTTTGGCTACTTTAATTAGCTACACAGTTATTTTCATGATAAAATATCATAAATCAAAATTAATAGTTATTAAGTAATAATAAATGACGCTTATTAAAAAAATACTAAAAACTTTAAATAAGTTAACTTTTTTTAAAACACCACTATTATGTAAAAATAATATTGGAAAGTTTGATTATGTTTTTTATCTAAAAGAGCCAATATCACATATCATTTTTAGTAATCTATTAGAAGGTGGACTTAAAAATTATTTAGTTATCGTGGATGATCAATTTGGCTTTAAGTCTGACTGTTCTTCTTATCAGGCATTTATCAGAGTTAAAAAAGAATTTTCTTGGGGTTATTTTTCTAAAATTTTTAAAAATGAATTTATATTACTTGAGGAAATTATTCACAATAATCATCAAATACTAAAAAATTGTAGTTTTATCCCTATCTATGATAGATCTCAAGAGATGACCTATATTATCTCAAAGTATCGTCATATTTTTAAAAAAATTATTACTATCCAACATGGAAGCCTAGGCTCTCCTGATGCTTATTTTCCATTTTTAGCAGATATATTTATTGCAAGATCATACGAAGATGCAAAAATAGCTATGCAATACAAATTAGATACTAATCAATATATAATCGTAGCAGGCAATATAACTTCTGATTATATTTCTTCTGATATTCTACAAAAAAATATAATAAAAAAACTCGACTCCTATAATAACAATATATTATATGCAGGAAGATTTGGCTTATTGTTTAATATTAAGTTCATCATATCTGCTATATGTACTGCAAAAAAAGACTCTCCTGTATATTTTAAAGCACACCCTTCTGACAAAATGAAACACATCTACTATTTTATCATTAAGCTCGTCCATCTACTTGGAAAACAGATTTATGTAACAAACAACTTGCTTGATAGAGAGTATAAATATTTAGTGACAGAGTCAAGTTCACTTATTTTAGAACTTTTAAGAGAGGGCACTTTACCAATAATTATTAATCCACAGAAAGTCAAATTACCATATTATGTAGAACCCTGGTTATTTAGTACTCAAAAATGTATTAATATTATAGAGGTTCAAAAATATTATCAGAATAAAATAAAAAAATTAGAAAATTATTATTTTCGTTATACTTATCAAGATGAGAACTATCAAACTATTGTGACATTATACAATGAATTGCTTGAATATATAAATAAAAATGAAACAGACATATGGAAAAAGAAGATAAATGAATATCAACATAAATAATCCTACAATATTGGCTATATTATTTTCACTATATATTCCTTTTTTCCCAGGATTTAGTTTATTCTTTGCACATATATTTTTTATCGTTTGGGTTTTTATAGTTGCTATATCAAATGCTAGATTTATTTCTTTAAATATCTTACTTATAAGTATATTTGCATTTTTTATTTTAGTCATGAGTATATATAATGTAATTTTTATTGATATGGGAGATCGATATATTCAAGATACTATAAAAATTTTCATGCTTGTTTTTAGTGTAATTATTTTATCTAGTTTTAAATCCTCACATGAACTTATGAAAATTTTGCTTGGAATGATTATAATTTTACCTATTGTAATTATTTTCTATATTATCTTTATACATGATGGTAGTTTATTTACATATTCGAATCGTTTTTATATAAAATTTTTTGGATCTCCTAATGTGTTGGGGTTAGTTGCCGGATTATCATTAATAATCATTTTCTTTTCTACAAAAATATCTTCTATAGTAAAAATATTTATCATTGTTTTATATGCAGCTATAATCATTTTAGGCTTTTCTAGAGCTGTAATAATTGGATTAATGCTTGCTATGATGACCTCTAAAAAAGGATTATATACACTAATGCTTGTAACTACTCTAATTGCCATAGTATTAGTTATCTTACATATAACAAATATTTATATACTCCCCGATTGGGTACTTATGAAAATTGGTTTAGCTGAAGGTGCTGCATCTATCGGGAATGATGAACGCCATATTGTTTGGAATGCTACTTTATTACAAATATTTGATAGTACGACTTCATTTTTATTTGGTAATACGCCAGGAAAAGAAATTGTTGAATTAGGTTATGGTAAAATTGCTAAACACCCACATAATACATATTTATTTTCATTATGGGCATATGGTCTTATTGGATTTATATTTTTTATATTTAGTATTTTAGTAATGATAAAAAATGTATTTTCCTCCAAAGAGTATCGTCAGATGAAGATATCTCTTTTAATATTTTATCTAACTGTCTTTTTAATGGATACACATATCTTAGCTGGACAATTTTTAATTATTCATATATTTATTTTATCGTTTTTATTTAGCAAAAACAATATACAATACTTAAAAAAGAGCATCTATCTTTCATCTAATAAACTACATACCAAAAGAATATAAAAATGAAAAATAACATCACCCTCATCGGCATAAACTTCTACCCAGAAGACAGCGCAACAGGACTGCCAAATCTCCTTTATGGCGAATATGCTATAATTATCTTTTAAAAGGACAGGTACCCATGAGATTAAAACAACATTATGTAGATGTCATCAAAAAATATTTTATAGAAGTTTTTAAACATGGTGAAGTTTATCTTTTTGGTAGTCGGGTGGATGATGCAAAAAAAGGTGGTGATATTGACTTATATTTGGTAGTGAATAACCATCTAAATCTCTTTGAAAAAAAAATAAAATTTTCATCAAAACTAAAAAAAGCATTAGGCGATCAGAAAATCGATATTGTTTTTAATATAGATAAAAATAGATTAATAGAACAAGAGGCTATAAAATGGGGAATAAAACTTTAATATATAAACAAAAGTTAGAACATACGCTAAATGAAAACTACACACATCTACGAAGAGTAGAAGAAGCTTTTGATGCGTTAGAAAAGCAGTATACTCTGCCATTTACCCAAGATGAATATAAAAATATTTTAAATAGTTCCCAAGATTTAGCTTTTAGTGATCAAATTATTTATAGGTTTTCAAAGCTACAAGACTCCATGGGAGCAAAACTTTTCAAGTCTATACTTTTGTATCAAGGTGAAAATGTAGATAAACCTTTTTTAGATATTTTAAATCAACTAGAAAAAATGGGTGTTCTAAATGTAGATGAATGGTTTGAAATACGAGACTTACGAAATGAAATCTCACATGAGTATGATAACAGTGAACAAACTGCAAGGAATATACTCAATATGATATATGAACTTAAAGAAGACTTGAAGAAGATTTTAGAAGCCATAACAAAGTTAATATAGATGAAAAATAACATCACCCTAATAGGTGTAAACTTCTACCCAGAAGACAGCTCAACAGGACTGTACAGTACACAGATGGCAGAACACTTAGCTAAAACTCACACCCTTAGTGTCATTACAGGTTTTCCATACTATCCTGAGTGGGAAATACGAGAAGCGTATAAAACTAAAAAAACATTTTTAGAAGAAAAAAAAGACAACATAACCATTTACCGTTACAAACAGTATGTTCCTAAAGAGCCTAGTTTTAAAAACCGTATTGTTCATCTGGTTGATTTTACTCTGGGGAGCGTTCGTAATGTTTTTAAAGTCAAAAAATGTGACTTGGTTATCTGTGTCGTTCCTTTTACAAGTTCCATAGCCCTTGGTCTGATTATGGCTAAACTTCGTGGGGCTAAGGTTTGGGTACACATACAAGACTTTGAGTTTGATGCTGCTGTGGAGTCTGGTTTGGCAGGAGAACAAAAAGGACTCAAAGCCAAAGTCTTTCAAGGTCTGTTTTGGCTAGAGCAAAAGTTACTAAACAAAGCAGATATAGTAAGTACTATCAGTTATGGCATGCTCTCAAAACTAAAGACAAAAACCTCTACCCAATCTTATTTTTTCCCAAACTGGGTAGATGAAAACTTCATAGACCCTGCCAATGCTAAACAACACCCACTCATGAAGTCGAATAAATTTAAAATTTTATATAGTGGTAACATAGGAGCAAAGCAAGACTGGGATTTTTTTATACAAGTTGTTAAGTATTTTCAAGAAGATGAAAACATAGAGTTTGTCGTTGTAGGGGCAGGAGCTAAAAAAGAATGGTTAATGGAACAAACAAAATCATATAAATATATCGTACATCATATGCCTGTAGAGTATGCTACATTACCTGACTTACTCTGTTGTGCTGACCTTCATATACTCTTTCAAAAAAATGATGTGATAGATACGGTCATGCCTTCTAAGCTACTTGGTATGATGGCAAGTGCTAGACCCTCTTTAGTTACAGGAAGCATAGAGTCTGAGGTAGCAAAAGTATTTGCAAAATCCAAGGGCGGGTACTTTTATGACAGTGAATGTTTCACTGAGGTAACACAAGCCATTAAAGAATTTGCAACAGATAAAAGCAAAGCAGATAATATGGGTACAAATGCCAGAACATACATTACTGAACACTTTTCTGCTTCAAAAGTATTAATTAATTTTGAAAAAGAGTTAAAAAAGATACTTCTTTCTTGAAACAAAATAACTAAAATCATATTATATGTTCTCGCACTAATCACATCTCATCACTATTTTGCTATAATTCAAGAAAACCCATGAAGAGGATATAGTGAAAGACTACTACGCAAAAACCATTCTATTTCTTATAGACATTTTAGTCATAACTGTATCTATCTCTTTGGGTTATCTGCTTAGAGTATGGTTTGATAGCTCTTTTGAAAAACCTTTTGGACATACCCTTGGTATTTACATCACTTTACCTCTTTTGTACATCACTACTTTAGCGATGCTAGCATATGAGGGCATCTATACCAAACGGTATGATTTTTGGCATGAAACCAGACAAATCATCAAAGCCCTGATACTGGCTTTTATCTTGATACTTGCATTCTTAGCAATGACACAAGAGATATATGGGTACTCCAGAGCCATCATAACCTTTATGTTTATGGTGATGGTAGTGCTTCTGCCAACATTCAAATACTTTACAAAGAAAACCCTTTATCATAAAGGTTTATGGCGACGTAAAGCCTCACTATATAGCCAAGATAGATACCTTAAAGAAGAGATATTTGGCAATCCTTACCTAGGATATGTAGAAGCAAACCACGATGAGTCTCAAACTGTATTTATAGACTCATACAAAGAAGAATTAGATACGCTTAAAAACCTTATAGAGACACAAATGCAAAAAAACCATGAAGTTATATTCATACCTCTCATTAATGAATACGACCTAACCCGTTCATTTATCTATAATCTTTCAGCAAGACGTCGTAACCTCATCGTCTATACTAATCGACTTAAAAGTGACTATAGACTATGGACAAAAAAACTTTTTGATATATTAATGTCAATCATTATTTTTCCTTTGCTAAGCCCCTTGCTTCTTGTCATAGCTTACAAAATTAGAAAAGAAGAACCAGGAAGTTCTATATTTTTTAAACAAAAACGTCTAGGAAAAGATGGAAAGGTTTTTCTTTGTTATAAATTTAGAACTATGTTTGAGGAAAGTGATACTTTACTTCAAGAGTATTTAGAAGAAAACCCTGATGAAGTGAACTATTATGACAGGTATCATAAGTATAAAAATGACCCTCGTATAACAAATATAGGGGCAACACTACGAAAAACTTCTTTAGATGAACTACCTCAAATTTTTAATGTCCTAAAAAATGAGATGAGTTTCATAGGACCTCGCCCTTATCTTCTTAATGAAAAAGATAAAATGGGTGAAGAGTCAGACACTATACTTACAGTTAAACCAGGAATTACTGGACTATGGCAAGTAAGTGGACGTAGTGATATTGACTTTCGATCCCGTGTTTCTTTGGATGTTTGGTATATAAGAAACTGGAGTCTTTGGCTAGACATTGTAATCTTGATAAAAACTATTAAGACAGTACTAATTAGAGAAGGTGCAAGCTAAAGAAATATTATTTAACTTTAAAGTATAATACTATTAAAAAAGGTAAGTTGTGCAAAACAATACCCAATACATCGAAGAAGATACCATAGACATAAGAGAACTTTTTTCTATACTCACAAAAAGAAAAAAACTCATTTGGCTCATCACTGCCCTCTTTACCTTGCTAGCTTTAGCCTATGTGTTCATAGCAAAACCTGTGTACGAAGTAAAAGCTGTTGTAGAACTAGCCCAGATAGACAAAAAACCTGTTCATCCCACGGAGACTATCAAACAAAAAATAGAAACTGTCTTTAAAGTAAATGTCAAAGGTATAAAAATAGAATTTCCTAATGTAAGTCAAGTAAGTATTCCTAAAAAAACTGAAAATATATTGTTCATACAGACACAAGGTTATAACAATAATTCTGCAAAAGAAAAACTGCAAGAAGTGATTTCTTATGTGACTAAAGAACAAGACAAAGAACTCAACAACTATGCACAAATGCAAAAAAAGAGACTTTCTTTAACAGAGAGTGACATAGAAGAAAATGAACAATTTATCAAAAAAACAAAAAATGACATAACCCACTATGAAAATAAACTTTTAAATATTTCTAAACAAGATGCAGCTTTAGCTGGTATTTATGCCATTGAGATAGGGAAAAAAGAGACTGAACTCAATCTTGCTATCAATAAAATCTCTTTTTTAAAAAACAAAAAGAATGACTTAGAATTTTCACTTTCTCCTCAAAAAGTACAAAAAACTGAAATTATAGGAGAGGTTGTAGTACTTGACAAGCCTATCAAACCGAAAAAGACACTCATTGTCATTGTTGCTTTTGTTACTGGGTTCATGTTGGCTGTTTTTTTGGCTTTTATTTTGGAGTTTTTAAGTGCTGGGAAAAGAGATAATTCAAAATGAGATTAAATTACCTATAAAACTCTTTATACCATGAAACAAATTCACTAATACCCTTTTGTAGTGGTGTTGATGGTTTATAGTCAAAATTTTGCATAAGCTTTGAAGTGTCTGCGTAGGTTGATGGCACATCACCTGCTTGTATTTCCATAAAGTTCTTTTTTGCTTTTTTGCCTAGTGCATTCTCTAAGGTCTCTATAAACTCCATGAGTGGTACTGGAGCATTATTGCCTATATTGTAAATCGTATAAGCAGCAGAAGAGATGGAAGGGTCAGGATTTTGTGCATCAAAGTGTTCATTTGGTGTTGCGGGCTTATCTATGACTTTTATGATACCTTCTACTATGTCATCTACATAGGTAAAATCTCTAGACATTTTGCCATGATTAAAAACTTTAATTTCATTGTCATTTATGATAGCATCAGTAAAAAGCATAGGTGCCATGTCAGGTCTTCCCCATGGTCCATACACGGTAAAAAAGCGTAACCCTGTAGTACGTATGCCATATAAATGGGCGTAAGTATGTGCCATCATCTCATTTGCTTTTTTGGTCGCTGCGTAAATACTCACTTGATGATTTGTTGAGTCAGATACCTTAAATGGTTGAGATTTATTGAGTCCATAGACAGAAGAACTTGAAGCATAGACAAGATTTGTGACATCATTGTGACGACAAGCCTCTAAAATATTCATAAATCCTACTATATTGCTCTCTATATAGGTATGAGGGTTTTCAAGGGAATATCTTACCCCCGCTTGTGCAGCCAAATTTACTACTGCATCAAATTGTTTTTCCAAAAAAAGTTTGTTTATATTTTCACCATCACTTAATTCTAATTTCACAAAAGTAAATTTATCATATGAAGAAGATTTATTCTGTTTCTCATATGTAATCTCATCTTTTTCAATGCCTAATTGAGCTAATCTTCCATATTTTAAATTGACATCATAATAGTCATTTATATTATCTAAGCCTACCACTTCATTTCCAAGTTCAAGTAATTTCTTACTTAAATGATAACCTATAAAACCAGCAGCACCTGTCACTAATATTTTCATTTTTCCTCTTTATATGTTGTTGAAATTTTAATCTTTCTCATTTTATCATATTTTACATATTGCTTCTTAGCTCTTAATGCTATAATCATATACATGGACTATATTTATCTTTTTATCTACTCTTTTTTTTCGTTCATTGCAAAGATGTTCCCTACTGCATGGATGCACCGTTTTTTATATGCATTAAGCTATATTGTATATAAACTAAATAGTAAACATAGAGCTATCATAACAGCAAACTTAACACTTGCATTTAATCATACACTCAAAGCAGATGAAATTAAAAATATAGCTATCCACACTTATTATAATCTTGCTCAAACTATTGTTGGATTTATGACCAGGAGTAACAAAAGTAAAGAAGAGCTTTTAAAAAATATTCAATTTGAAAATGAAGAGATTCTACTTAATGCTTTAAAGAATAAAGAAAAAATTATTTTTATCACAAGCCATTACTCTAACTGGGAACTGCTTCCTCCTGCAATTTCTAGTAGATATAATATCCCACTTGTAGGTATAGGCAGAAAAATGGACTCAGAAATAATGGACAATATACTTCTGAAAAATAGAGAAAAATTTGGTGTAGAAATGATTTATCGACGTGGTGCTATCAAAGAGTCTATTAAGGCACTAAAAGCGCATAAATGTCTAGGGTTTTTGGTTGATCAAGCTTTAGGAGAAAGACAAGGAGGTATCAAAGTCAATTTTTTTGGTAAACCTGCAGGTCATACCCCTGCAGCTTCTATTCTAGCAAGAAATTTTGAAGCCACCATGATACCTGCGTACATAAGTACAGAAGACTACGAGCATTATACTGTTACCTTTTATCCACCTATTCCTTATCTAAAAACCAAAGATAAAGAGGCAGACATTCTTAGTATGACACAGGCACAAGCAGATATCACTGAACAAGTCATTAGAAAAAATCCAAAAGAGTGGTTCTGGGTACATAAACGCTGGAAAAATTACTTACCCGAGATATACAAAAAAGAGGCATCATGAAACTACTCTTTTTTTCAGTTACAAAACACCAATATCGATATTTTAAAATCTTGGGTAAACATTTATCTTTTGAGTATAAACAACTTTTTTTTCCTTCATTGAAACTAAGCTTTAAAGCGTTACAATTTTACAAAAAACTTGATATCGAAGAAATCTTGCACAAGAAATATACTGAACTTCAAGTCAAATATCCAAACCCCATACATCGTTGGTTTTATATGCAATTTTTAAAAATGCAAATCCCTCTGCTTGTCTCTACACTCTATCATGAACTAAAAGGTTTTAGTCCAAAATATATCATCCTTTGGAATGGCAAAAAATTCCATCAAGCTATTTCGGTAGTTGTTGCTGATTTTTTACATATAGATATTATCTATTTTGAAAATGGGCTACTTCCACATACTACTACTATGGACTTTAAGGGCGTTAATGCTAGCAACTCCTTACCAAGAACTTATACCTTTTATCAAAACTTACATTTTGACAAAAATAGACATTTGCCTACTTCCATCATACCTAGAACAAATAAAACAAAACAGAAAATACATCATACCTCAGTTAAAAAACCCTATATTTTCGTACCATTCCAAGTCGCTTATGATACACAGATACTACAACACTCACCCTACTTTAAAAATATGTATCATTTATATGAAATACTAGAATGGCTGTGTAAACATACCTCTATCACTTTTGTCATTAAAGAACATCCTTCAGACAGGGTAAGTGACTATAGTTCGCTACATACAAACAAACATCCAAAAATTCTGTTTTCATCAAATAACACGCAACAACTCATAGAGAACGCAGAAGCAGTGATGAGCATAAATTCCAGTGTCATTTTAGAGTCACTGCTTTTTAAAAAACGTGTCATTGTTCTGGGCGAAGCTTTTTTTGCTATTGATGGTATTGTCAAAACTGCCCATTCAAAACAAGATATTTTAACCATACTAAATCATTTAGAGACATGGGAAACAGACAACAGTGTGATAGATAATTTTTTAAAATATCTCTACTATACCTATCTTATCCCTCATGACTGGAGAGATCCCCAAAAAGAGCATTTTAATGCTATTGAAAAAAGAATAAAGGAACATCTATGCTAGACTACTTTACCCACCGTTTCAACCCTAATAACTTTCAACTTGTCATGACAATACTTGTCAAAAATGAACAAGACATTATAGCCTCTAACATACGTACACACGCTTCATTGGGTGTAGATGCTTTTGTAGTGATGGATAACAACTCCAGCGATGGAACACGAGAAATACTTACAGAATTACAAAAAGAATTTGAAATAACCATCATAGATGAAAAAGGCATATACAATCAAGCCAAATGGATGCTTAGCCTTGCAAAAGAAGCAAAAAAGCTAGGGGCTGACTGGGTCATTAACAATGATGCGGATGAATTTTGGATACCTACAAATGAGAAAAGTCTTAAAGAAAATTTAACTTTTAAAGGCAGCGTGCTTACCGTGCAACGTTATAATATGATATTAGATGAAACTTCAAATAAAAATGGAAACTTTTTTGATGCCACATACTATACAAAAAATCCTATATACTATACAAAAAATGCTCAACGTAATAACGAAAAACTCTCTATATCCTTAGGGAAAATAGGACCAAAAACCATCGTAAATCCAAAAGGTCTACTTTACTTACGTGGAGGTAACCATAAAGCATTGCATATTGCCAATATGCGTGACTACCTTCGTTCAGGATATGACAAAATCAAACGTTTTGAAAATATTCATATTTTTCACTATCCTATACGAAGTTATGCACAGTTTGAACAAAATATCAAAAATAGAAAATCACTTTTAGAAAACAAGAAAAAAGTCTCTATGGGACCGCATTATAGACGATGGGCATCCATATATAATGCAGGAAAACTTAAAGAAGAGTTTGAAAACAATATTCTTTTTTCTCAAACTGATATTGATGTGCTTGAAAAGTTTGGTATACTGTATAAAAATACTGATTTGCATAAAAAGATTTTAATATGACCTACAAAATTGCTTTTTTTTTACCTAATCTAGAAAATCATGGAGGAGTAACAGTAGCAGTCACGACCCTTTCAGAGTATTTACAACTTTTAGGACATCGTGTACACCTTTTTCCTGTTGGAAAAACAGATATTCTACCATCCAAATACATACATCCCATACCTAAAACAAAAAAAAAGAGCCAAATTTATCTTGCAAAAAAACTATTTGCACAAGAAGAAAAAAATGGTATCTTTGACTTAGTCGTCACAAATACAATGCCTACAAACTATATTGCACTCCATTTAAACTGTATACACAAACATGTTATTGTTTTGCATCAAGCATCACTATTTACAAAAAAAGATATATTTACGAAATTAAAAAGAAGACTATTTTTTCCTAAACTATTTAACAATAGGCATATCGTCATGGTATCAAAATGTTTAGAAAGTGAATTTATAAAAACATATCCATACCTAAAACCCAAATCGACTACAACAATCTTTAATGCTCTTGATAAAACAAAGATACTTCGTTTATCAAAACACTTTTTTGATAAACCTGACTATGACTATATATTAACATTAGGCAGACAAACAAAAAATAAAAATAATGCTATGCTTTTACACGCTTTTTCAAAAATAAAAAATAAAAATATCAAGTTAGTCTTACTAGGTGAAGGAAAAGAGACAACAAATCTTAAAAAATTTGCTAAAAAATTGTCTTTAGAAAAGAAAGTTGTCTTTATCCCATGGATGAAAAACCCATATCCTTGGATAAAGCATGCAAAAATTGTTATAAGTACTTCTAAGTCAGAGTGTATGCCTCTTGTGCTACTAGAACCTCTCTTGTTAAAAGTTCCTATTATTAGTACCGATATTAAATGTGGTCCAAATGAAATTCTCACCGATGATTTAAAAAATTACCTAGTACCAATACATAATATAGAGATACTTACACAAACTATCGATAATGCCCTTTTATCTTACCCAGTAATTACATCTAAATGTATTGAGAAGTTTAATATTAAAAAAATTTCACAGCAGTATTTAGACATCATTAAGACTCTTTAAATGAAGCCAAATAGGAATAAAACAGATGAATTTTAACCATGTTATACACTACCTCCTTATTGCATTTTCTTTCTCTTTTCCTATTTCTATCGGTGCTGCCAATATTTTACTTGCTCTTATTCTTATTATGTGGATTTTAGAGGGTAAGTTTCAAAAAAAATGGGGAATACTTAAAAAAGAAAAAATAATTTGGATTTTTTTTAGTATAGCTTTTTTAACACTACTCTCTGCCTTTTTTAGTCATTCACTTACAGACAGTTTCTTGGCTCGTCCTGGTAAAATACTCTACAAGGTCATTGCAAGTCACTATATTTGGTTACCTATTTTGCTTGTTATTTTTATTACCAGCATCAAAAAAACCTATTTAGATAAAATCATTACAGCCTTTTTGAGCGCTATATTCATCAGTGAAATCACATCCTATCTCATCTATTTTCAACTGATTGATATAGAGTACTTCAAATCACTGCATCTGCTTTATCAGTCTATTAGCTATCAAAATCCTACACCCTTCATGCACCACACTGCCTACTCAGTATTTTTAAATATTTCTATATTATTACTTATTCATAAACTTATACATACAAAAAAGCGTGGTTTAAAACTCTTTTTATTCCTATTTTTAACAAGTGCGATTGTGAATCTTTTTATGAATGGTGGACGTACAGGACAACTTGGCTTTACACTAAGTATTTTAGTTTATTTCGCTTTTTATATGCGGTTTACTTTTAAATCTTTTTTATTGACTATTGTTTTATTAAGTAGCATACTCTTTACAGCCTATAAAGTAAGCCCTATTTTTCATAAACGAGTTCATTTAGCCATTGATAATTTATCAAATGCTTCCAAGGGTGATTACAACTCATCATGGGGCGTTCGTGTGGCATCCAACATAGTAGCTATTAGCTACCTATTTGACTCCCCTTCTCATTTTATATTTGGTGCAGGTTCTGGAGATGCAAAAAAAGAGTATCTCGCCTATGCCAATGTATATTTTGTAAAAAACATAAGTTCGGTTATACCAAACCTTCATCACCTTCATAACCAATATCTACAATATTGGTTTAACGGTACCATTCTTTCTCTTATACTGTTTCTCTATTATTTTTATCTATTATTTAGATTGCCTATTGAGTCCAAATATAAACCTCTTTTATTTGCTGTTACTGTGAGTATTATGTTCTCTGTCGTTGGTGATATTCTATTTTTTAGATATAAACCGTTTTTTCTTTTTTTATTAATGACTGGGTATTTTATAGTCCTATCCAAAAAGAATGCCAAAGTACACAATGAGACCTTTCAATCTAATTAGATATAATCTCACTACTAATACTACCTCCTCAATAAGGAATAAGACGTGATTGGAATCGTCGATTACAACATGGGTAACCTAGCCTCCGTCATCAATGCATTTGCAAAAGTAGGCATGGATGCAAAACTAGAGAGTAACCCCTCTAAACTTAGTAGCTATGACAAACTCATCTTACCAGGGGTGGGTGCTTTTGGTGATGCGATGGAGCATCTTAAAAGCAATGGCATGGATGAAGCAGTCATTGCCTATGCAAAAACGGGTAAACCTCTACTTGGTATCTGTCTTGGTATGCAACTTCTTTTTGAAAGTTCTGAAGAATTTGGCTCTACCCAAGGACTAGGACTCATACCTGGTAAAGTAGTGGCATTTGATGAAAACAAATTTGACCATACTCTCAAAGTACCGCACATGGGGTGGAATGAGATGTTTTGTAGGGGTCTGACCTCAAATGATTTGTTGCAAGGCAATGAATCGTTTGCGGGTCTGACCCCCACAAAACTCTTTGACGGACTGCCTGATGATTTTTATCTTTATTTCGTTCACTCATACCACGCAGTATGTGATGACAAATACGCCATAGGTAAAACACACTATGGTTACGCGTTTGTCTCTGCTGTACAAAATGACAACATCTACGGCATACAGCCCCACCCAGAGAAAAGCCATGAGAATGGGCTTAAAATTATAGAAAATTTTGCAAAACTATAGGAATAATATGACAATACTACCCGCAATAGACCTCAAAGATGGAAAAGCTGTAAGACTTAGTAAAGGGCTTATGGATTCAGCAAAAATTTACAGTGATGAGCCTTGGCAAGTCGCTAAAAAATTTGAAGAGTTAGGAAGCCAATGGGTACACCTAGTAGACCTCAATGGTGCTTTCGCTGGAAAACCTGAAAACCTAGAGCAGATTAAAAAAATACGTGAAAACTGTAACCTAAAGTTAGAACTTGGTGGTGGCATACGTGATGAAGAGACTATCAAGATGTACTTGGATCTTGGCATAGACAGACTCATCTTAGGCTCCATAGCCGTAAAAGATGCACAGTTTGTCAAAGATATGGCAGCCAAATACCCTATAGTTGTAGGCATAGATGCCATAGACGGCATGGTAGCCGTGGAAGGTTGGGCGGAGACTTCTGACATGAAAGCAACTGATTTAGCTAAAGCATTTGCAGACTGCGGTGTACAAGCCATCATCTGTACGGACGTAGGACGCGATGGTATGATGACAGGGGTAAACATAGCATTTACAAAAGAGATTCAACTTGCTTCAGGACTAGAGACTATCGCAAGTGGTGGTCTCAGAGATATGACAGACATCAACGGGCTTATGGATGCTGGTATAGATGGGACTATCGTAGGGAAAGCCTTTTATGAAGGGACGCTTGATTTAGAAGAAGCGTTTACAGTTGCCAATGCAAGATAAGTACTATGAACTAACCATCACACTCAAAGATGACTTTGTGGAGTTCATCTCTGATTTTGTAGCAAACATCGCAGGTGATGGAGGAGTAGAGATAGGAGATGGTCAGATTATTGTTCGGAGTGAATCTGATTTAACTTACGTTAAAGATGCTCTTGTATCCTTATTTGGAACTCTAAATGGGTCTATTGACATGGACTACAAGTTTGAAGAAAAAGAAAATCAGGACTGGATTCAAAAATATAAAGATTCCATTGAGCCTATAGAAGCTGGAAAGTTTTACATCTATCCTTCTTGGTATGCACCAAAAGAAGGTTTGATAAACATCAAGCTAGACCCTGCCTTAGCCTTTGGTTCTGGACATCATGCTACAACATTTTCATGCCTAAAAGCTATCTCTGAGTATGTCAACAAAGACGATTCAGTAATAGATGTAGGGTGTGGTTCAGGCATATTAGGTTTAGCTTGTAAAAAACTAGGTGCCTCCGTTGCACTCTGTGATACAGACCCTATTTCAGTTGAAAGCTGTGAAAGAAACTTTGCTTTAAATGAAGAGACCTACGGTACACTTTGGGAAGGTTCTATTGATAAAGCAAAAGAGACCTATGATGTAGTGATTGCAAATATCATTGCAGATGTACTAAAATTTATTGCAAAAGATTTAAAATTTTCTTGTAAAAAAGATGGACTTTTAATACTTTCAGGTATTTTAGACAAAAAAGAAGAGTCAGTAAAAAAATCTTTTAAAGATTTAAAACTTGTACAAAGAACACTTAAAGATGAGTGGGTAACGCTTATTTATAAGAAAGTATAGATAAAATCACAGCATACATAAAAGTAAAAGGATACATAGCTAATGGCTAATGACAACAACAATAACGACAATAATAACAATAATTTTTTCAATAATAATCCACTATTGGCATTTGCAATCTTCTCTATAGTTATCATTTTGATTTTCAAGTCATTCGTAAGCGATGGAGAAGGTCTTGGCAATATGATAAGTGCAAACAATAACGTAATACAAACAAAGTCAGTTACCTACTCTGAAATCAAAGAAGAGATACAAAAAGGGAGTATCACTTCTGTGAAACTAACTCCAACTACCATAGAAGCAATAGCCCAAAATGATGGGCGTAAAGTGCGTTTTGTCGCACAAAATGTCCCTACTTATGATAAAGACCTTATACCTCTTTTAGAAGAGAAAAAGATTAAATATGAAGGTATCATGGGTGGAGGGTTTCTCACTGAGTTACTAGGTTCACTTCTTCCTATTCTCATTTTCTTTGGTATTTGGATTTTTCTTGCTAAAAAGATGTCTAAAGGCATGGGTGGCGGCATCTTGGGAGCTGGTAAAGCCGATAAACTCATAAACTCTGAAAAACCAGACACAAAATTTTCAGATGTTCAAGGTGTAGAAGAAGCTAAAGATGAAGTCAAAGAAATCGTTGATTTTCTTAAATTTCCAGAACGCTATATGGAACTTGGAGCTAAAATACCAAAAGGCTTACTTTTAGTTGGCCCTCCGGGAACTGGTAAAACACTACTCGCTAAAGCAGTTGCAGGTGAAGCTTCTGTACCCTTTTTCTCAGTAAGTGGTTCAGGGTTTATAGAGATGTTTGTAGGGGTTGGTGCATCACGTGTACGTGACCTTTTTGCTCAGGCAAAAAAAGAAGCACCTTCTATCATCTTTATAGATGAGATAGATGCCATCGGTAAATCTAGAGCATCAGGTGGTCAAATGGGTGGCAATGATGAGAGAGAGCAAACACTCAACCAACTCCTAGCAGAGATGGATGGTTTTGGTACCGACACACCTGTCATTGTACTCGCTGCTACAAACAGACCAGAGACACTAGATGCCGCCCTGCTTCGTGCAGGTCGTTTTGATAGACAAGTACTGGTAGATAAGCCTGATTTTGATGGTCGTCTTGCCATCTTGAAAGTACACGCTAAAGGTGTTAAACTCGCACGTACGGTTGACCTTTCTGTGGTAGCAAAGCAAACTGCAGGACTAGCAGGTGCAGACCTAGCAAACATCATCAACGAAGCAGCTCTACTTGCAGGACGTGCCAATAAAAAAGAGATAGAGCAGTCAGATTTACTTGAATCCATAGAGCGTTCATTTGTTGGACTAGAAAAGAAAAACCGTAAAATATCTGAAATCGAAAAACGCATCGTTGCCTACCATGAAAGTGGACATGCCCTTATGGCAGAACTTACCAAAGGTGCTACACGAGTAACTAAAGTTTCCATCATCCCTAGAGGGCTTGGAGCATTGGGTTATACGCTACACCTTCCAGATGATGAAGACAGATTTTTAAAACAAAAACATGAGCTTATGGCAGAGATAGACGTACTTCTTGGTGGTCGTGCAGCAGAAGAGGTGTTCATCAAAGAGATAAGCACAGGTGCAGGAAATGACCTTGACCGTGCCACGGCCATACTCAAAGATATGATATCGGTCTACGGTATGACTGATGTTGCAGGACTCATGGTGCTTTCTCGTTCAGCTAACTCATTTTTAGGTGGAGGAGCTGTAAGTACTGACTACAGCGAGAAAATGGCTGAAGATATGGACGACTTCATCCGTACTACACTCAATGAACGTTATACATTTGTCAAGAAAACACTCACACAATACGCACAAGCCATAGAGAACATGACAGCTGTTCTCCTTGATGTAGAAGTGATAGAAGGTAAAAAAGTCCGTTCTATCATCGCTGATTTTGAAAAAGAAAACAACATGGAAAGTCGTCTTGCTCACGGAGAGAAGATAGCCAAATCTGAGGCTATGGCAAAAGCACAAAAAGAAGCCTTTGATGCAGAACTAGCAGAAGAAGAAGCTAAAGCAAAAGAAGAGAAAGAGAATAAAAAGTCATAAAAATTTGCCTTCTTTTACTCTTTTGGCTATACTTACAAAAAATATAGGAGAAGATTATGAAAAATACTATAAACATACAAACAATTTTTACCAAAGCAAATATTACTAATGCTTCTCTCCTGCTACTGCTCGCACTCTAATAGTTTTAAACTATCCACTTTTTTATAACACAACATACTATTCTAACTAGCCTAATCTCAATTTAGGTAAAATATGATAATTTACAGCGAAATCGCTTTTACATAATAAGGTAATAAAATGAGTACAGAGACAATAAAAATATTTGACACAACATTAAGAGATGGTGAACAAAGCCCTGGGGCATCCATGAACACCGAAGAGAAAATCCAAATCGCTGTACAGTTGGAGCGTTTGGGTGTAGACATCATAGAAGCAGGATTTGCTGCAGCAAGCCCAGGAGACTTTGATGCCATAGACAAGATAGCACAACGTGTAACCAACTCTACTGTATGTTCTTTAGCACGTGCTACAGATGCTGACGTAAAAGCAGCAGGTGAAGCCATAGCCAAAGCGAAGATGAAACGTATACATACTTTCATCGCAACATCTAGCATTCACATGGAGTATAAGTTAAAAATGACTCCCGATGAAGTCATCAAAAGAGCTGTGCGTGCTGTAGAGTATGCACGTACCTTTGTAGATGATGTAGAGTTCTCTTGTGAAGACGCAGGACGTTCAGACATCTCATTTATGAAAGAGATATCTGACGCAGTCATAGCTGCAGGGGCTACTACCATAAACTTACCAGATACCGTAGGATTTAGACTTCCTTTTGAGATAGGTGCGATGGTCAAAGATATGAGTGAATATACCAAAGGTAGAGCCATCATCTCTGTACATAACCACAATGACTTAGGTTTGGGGGTTGCCAACTCTTTAGAAGCTGTTATAAACGGTGCTAGACAAGTAGAATGTACGATCAATGGTTTGGGTGAACGTGCAGGAAATGCTGCACTTGAAGAGATAGTTATGACTTTAAAAACACGTTCAGATATTTTTTCTAACTACGATACAAATATCAATACCAAAGAGATATACCCATCCAGCCGTTTGATAGCCAACATCACAGGCATAGAACCACAACCCAACAAAGCCATAGTGGGCAAAAATGCCTTCGCTCATGAGTCTGGTATACACCAAGATGGCATGTTGAAAAATAAAGAGACCTATGAAATTATAAAACCTGAAGATATTGGTTTGGTTAAAGATGACACATTGGTTCTAGGTAAACATTCTGGACGAGCAGCCTTTAAAGATAAATTACATAAATTAGGATTTATTTTGGAAGATGACTCGCTAAATACATCTTTTGAACGTTTTAAAATTTTAGCCGATAAGAAAAAAGAAATTTATGATGATGATTTAAGAGCTTTAGTGACCAATGAGATGACCAAAGCCACACAGATATACGAGTTAATTTCATTGCAATTAATGGACTGTTCAAATGGTGTACCAAGTGCCGCTGTAAAGATAAAAAAAGATGATAACGAAATCATAGAGGCAGGTATTGGAGAAGGTACTATCGATGCTATATTTAAAACAATCGACCGAATCTCTGGATATACAGGTCAGTTATTAGACTATAAGGTTAAGTCAGTAAGTAAAGGCAAAGATGCTTTAGCCTCTGTGACAGTTAAAGTCTCCTTTAATGGGGAACCAGCCATCATAGGTCATGGACTTAACATAGATACGATGTTAGCCTCTGCTAGAGCATACATAGGTGCATTAAATTCTTATTTAAGTATGGAAGGGAAGTTGAAGTCACGGTATAGTGATTCTTCTAAGACGGTTTGATTGCCTGCCTACATGGCTACGCTTTGCTCCGACCATTTCGGTTCCGAAGCTACAAACGACAAATTATTGTCGTTTGCTTACGCTTCTCATATATACTTTTTAAGTACCTCAGGAATTTCAATACTCCCCTCTTCATTTTGATAATTCTCCATAATAGCCACGATAGTACGACCAACAGCTAGTGCAGAACCATTAAGTGTATGCACAAAACGATTCTTCTTCCCATCTTTAAAGCGTATCTTCGCACGTCTTGCTTGAAAATCTCTAGTGTTAGATATAGAAGAGATTTCACGGTACTGATTTTGTCCAGGGAGCCATACTTCTAGGTCTATCGTAGTAGCAGCTGAGAAACCCAAATCTCCTCCACAAAGTTCAACAACTCTATGTGGTAAGCCTAACTGAGTGAGTATATCTGAAGCATTGTCTACCATCATTTTAAATACTTCTTCTGACTTTTCTGGATGTGCTATGGCTACCATTTCGACTTTATTAAACTGATGCTGTCTTATGATACCTCTTGTATCTCGCCCTGCAGAACCTGCTTCTTTTCTAAAACATGGTGTATATCCAGTCATTAGTAGAGGTAGCGCTTTTTCAGAAAGTATCTCATCGTTATACATGTTCGTTAGTGGTACTTCAGCTGTGGGAATAAGGTACAGATCTTCATCTTCTATCTTAAATAAGTCATCACCAAATTTTGGAAGTTGTCCAGTACCCTGAAGCATCGTTGCATTGTTTATGAATGGAACAGAATATTCTTCAAAACCTTTAGCTCTGTTGCTATCAAGAAAAAAGTTTATCAATGCTCTTTCTAAACGTGAAGCCTCACCTTTAAGTATGGCAAAACGACTCTTAGCAAGTTTCACTCCACGCTCAAAGTCTATCCAGCCATTGATTTGTGAAAGTTCCCAGTGTTCTTTAGGTGCAAAAGTAAACTCTTTAGGTTTAAGTACTTTACGAAGTTCAACATTATCTTCTTCGTCTTTACCCTCAGGAACAGAGTCATCTGGGAAATTGGGTATAGCAAGAGCCACAGAGTAAAGAGCTTCTTCGGCTTCTCGTGCTTGCTCTTGCAGAGGAACCATCGCTTCTTTGTTTGCATCGACTTTGGCTTTAAGCTCAGTAATCTCTTTCCCTTCACGCTTATACTGTCCAAAAAGTTTTGACATACTGTTTTGCTCTGCTTTCATCGCTTCAAGTGTTGCATTTTTTTCTTTAAGTGTCTGAAAAAGTATTTGAAGTTTAGTCAAAGTAGATGTATCTACACCTTTTTTTTGAAGTTTAGAAGAAGCTTCTTCAAAATTATTTTGGAGGTATTTTAAGTCTATCATAGTATTTACCTAAAGTTGAAATATTTGTAAGATTATAGTAGAAAGTTTTGAAAAGAAGAAATAGACTGCAAGAGAAGAACTCTCACAGACTATCGATTAAAATTTAGATTCGTCATTTACTTGACACTCTTCAAAAGTAACAGAACCACCATCTGCAGTTGCATTGACTTCAAATGTGAGATATGCTATACCGTTACTTGCACAAGATGCAGGATCATTACTATCAACTAAGGCAATACCTGTTATACCTTCAGCTGTTTTAATAACACATGAAAATGTTGAATTAATCACAGAATATGAATCTGGACCAGCATCAATCACACCGGCTAAAGTAATGCGTTGATTGACTGCACCTTTATTTATAGGAAATGTATTTCCTCTTAGCGGTTCATGAAATGAGAGTGTCACTTCATGCACCTCTCCACTTCTTAGAACTTCACCTGTTTGAGGGTTTAGTCCAGTCATGTTTACCATTAACATCACCCTTTTACCTATCATGTAGGCATCATGTTTTACTGTGACAACCGCCTGACCATCTTCATTCAGTTGGTAAGTACCATCTGTAGAGTCTACTACTATAACAGCTTCTTCATAAGCACTTGTACAAAATTTATCTCTAAAATTATACCCTACTGCCATACCTAACTCAGTGTAGTCTTCACCGGCATACGCATTAGAAAGCTTTAATGTATCTCCAGCCATTGAACCTTTTTCAATGTTCCATTTTCCATTTGCTTCATAGGTATTAACTCCACCAAATACGGCAACAAATGCTCTATTTTCATCAATATTATTTGTATTAAAAGGAGTAAGTCCTCCTACCAAGTCTAGTCTTGCACTCTCTCCATCAGGTGTTAAATTAGCAGTTATTTTTCCCGAAGCTGGTAAGCGTTCATCTGAAAAACGACCATATAGTATTTCTCTACCATTGGCATCTTTTGCAAAACTAGCCATTGCACTTACATTAATAACACCTGTACTGCTTATTGGATTAGAGCTTGCATCTGTTGCTTGAACAATAAACTGATGCTCAAACTGTTTAGTTGCTTCATTATACACTACCCCATTACTGTTAATTGAAAATGCAGTAGGTTCTCCAGAAATAATGGCCATTGAAAAGAGTTGTCCTCTTGTTTGTAGCTGTCCATTTTTATTTGTATATTCTATCACCACTGCTATAGGAGCTAGACCAGCATTAAGTTTATCTGCAGTCATAAGTACTGAAATTCCATTTCTCCCACTCAATGGCCCTATACTTGCTACAGGTTCCCCTCCCCCTTCAGGTGTTAACTTGAGTATACTTGGGTCTTGTGAAGTCACAGTAATACTTTTTATACTACTATCTGCTATTGGCTCTTTTGTATCTTTGTCTATAAGTGTTACAATGGCATTGTTTCTTGCATCTAAACTTAAATTGTAAGCTCCACCTGTTGGTACAAAAGTGATAAAATAGTTAATATCATCAATCACTTCAACAGGGGGTATAATAGCAGTTGTAGTAAGATTTATCACCGTAGTATCGCATATGGATGTATTCTCTTCTAAACAAAACTCTATAGTTAAATTATTATCTACCATTGGTGTAGGTGATATATAGTTAAAAATTGCATCACCCGCATCATCTGTTTGTACTGTGAGTGATGAAAAACTACCATGTGTAACGATACTAGATATTTTAATACCTTTATCTTTAGCACCTAGATTTCCTTCAGTAACACGTAATCGTATTTGTTCAGTGACATTCGTTTCATTGATATCAATTCTCTTATCTAAAACTTCAAGTTTCAAATTCGTCACACTTTCTGCATAAACTATGAGCCCCAAAGGTATAGCTATACTTTCAGTTGCAAATGTTTCTGTAATACTCTGACCATCCTGAAGAAGCAGTGTTGTTCCTGTGATTTGATAGGCTGTTGGTTTACATGCTGGGTCTTGTAAAGTACCTGTAATGGTTAGATTTTCGGAAGTGCTAGTCGAATTTAGCTCCACACTATTAGGTATTACAGACAGGGTTCCAGGTATTATTGGACAATTATTTAATACAACATCCATATTGTTTAATGTTGCGACAACAGAATCAGCATACCCACTTGAAACAGTAATTTCAGTTGAAAAATTTCCATTACCTGTATCTATAGTCATACTATTAATAGAAGAATTTATACTTCCTACTACACTTATGCCTCCTGGATTTATGATACCATCTTCTTTATCATTACTTCCACATGCAGACAGTATGAATACTGTCGCCAATAAAAATGCATATATACTTTGTTTGTTTATCATTTGTACAATCCTTGATTAAAAGTAGTAGTGTAAACCTAAGAGCAAGTCACTCTCATGGTCAAAAGCATCAGCACTTGAAAGTGTATATCTATATCCCAAGTCAATATCAAACTGTTCCATAAGATTAATGATAACACCAAACTGTGCTCCATACACCATGCCACTTTCATCGATAGAGCCTTGCTCATAATTTGCGTATCCCGTACTAACCCCTATGTACGGTTGTAGTGTAAAGTCTTCTAATGCATCATATTTAAAAAATAAATAATCTATAGAAAGATATAGTTTTTCTACGCTATATTCATCTTTATCGTAAAAATTAAGACCTATAATTGTCCTCCACTCTTCATTTTGCGCACCTATACGCACACCATAAGATACATCTTCACTTGTCATACTTGGTTGTTCACCTTGTACTTGAGTTGATCCAACTTCAACCCCTATAAATGTCTCACTAGTCGAAATTTCAGCATGTGCCATCGTTCCAAATATTGTACATAAAAGTACCACAGTCATTTTTTTAAGCATCATAAAACTCCTTGTTCCTGTTTTTAAAATATTGCATAGTAAATGCGTATTCATAACAATAACATACTTTTATATTTTTTAAGATTAAATATTTTAAAATATGAGTAATTTTTCTTAAACAATACTTTTTATATGAAAGTAATTTAACATAAAAATATTAAAATAATTATTTTAAGCGTAGTGGTGTCAAGAGAGGGACTTGAACCCTCGACCTCCGGCTTATGAGACCAGCGCTCTAACCAGCTGAGCTACCTTGACTTATATATGAAGAGACGGAATTTTAGCTAAAGATACCTTAATAACTATCTATAGTTTTCATAAAAATAAAAAAAAGAGTATAATTTTCAAATATTTTTCATACTTTAGTCATTTAGACTCATATTAATTGAATATTTTAAAGAAAGTTATTGACATTTTTAAAAAAAATGACTAAAATGTGAATACAAAATAACTAAAACTAAGGAGTTACTATGGCATTTAAACCATTAAAAGACAGGATACTTGTTCTACGTGAAGAACAGTCAAATCAAACTGCTTCTGGACTATACATTCCAGATACTGCAAAAGAGAAACCGCTTGAAGGTAAAGTGATAGCTGTTGGACCAGAGGCAAAAGATGATGGTATCAATCAAGATGATACTGTTGTATTTGCAAATTATTCAGGTATGGAAGTAACTATTGAGGGTACAGAGTATCTGATTTTAAAAAGTGAAGAAGTTTTAGGTTTAATTAAATAAGAAAGGATACAAAATGGCAAAAGAAATATTTTTTTCAGACAAAGCAAGATCTGGACTTTATGAGGGCGTAACTAAGCTCACTGACGCAGTCAAAGTCACTATGGGACCTAGAGGTCGTAATGTACTTATACAAAAATCATACGGAGCACCACACATTACTAAAGATGGTGTCTCAGTTGCGCGTGAGATAGAACTGAAAGATACACTTGAAAATATGGGTGCACAGCTTGTCAAAGAAGTCGCATCAAACACAGCGGATGAAGCTGGAGATGGTACAACAACCGCTACAGTGCTGGCACATGCTATCTTCAAAGAAGGTCTTAGGAATATTACTGCAGGAGCGAACCCAATAGAAGTAAAACGTGGTATGGACAAAGCAAGTACTGCTATCATTGAAGAACTTAAGAAAATGTCTAAAGAAGTTAAAGATAAAAAAGAGATAGCACAAGTAGCAACTATTTCTGCAAACTCTGATGAAACTATAGGTAACCTTATTGCTGAAGCGATGGAGAAAGTAGGCAAAGATGGTGTCATTACAGTAGAAGAAGCAAAAGGGATTAATGATGACCTTGATGTAGTAGAAGGTATGCAGTTTGATAGAGGGTACATCTCACCATACTTTGTAACCAATACAGAAAAAATGACCTGTGAATTAGAAGCACCCATTATACTTTTAACAGATAGTAAAATAGCCTCCCTAAAAGATTTGGTGCCTCTACTAGAACAAGTACAACAAAGCGGTAGACCTCTTTTAATTATCGCAGATGATATAGAAGGTGAAGCACTTTCAACTTTAGTACTCAATAAACTTAAAGGTGTACTCAACATTACAGCAGTAAAAGCCCCTGGCTTTGGTGATAGAAAAAAAGAGATGCTTAAAGATATCTCTATCTTAACAGGTGCCACACTCATTACTGAAGAGCTTGGACTTACATTAGAAAAAGTAACCTTGGAAGATCTTGGACAAGCATCAAGAGTTGTAATAGATAAAGACAATACTGTCATTGTAGATGGTAAAGGAGATAAAGATGCAGTTGTTTCTCGGGTCAATGAAATAAAAGCACAAATAGAAACTACTTCTAGCGAATATGATAAAGAAAAGCTTCAAGAGCGTCTTGCTAAACTCTCTGGTGGTGTGGCTGTCATTAAAGTGGGAGCTGCCACAGAGACAGAGATGAAGGAGAAGAAAGATAGAGTAGATGATGCTCTTTCTGCGACAAAAGCTGCCGTTGATGAAGGCATAGTTATTGGTGGTGGAGCAGCACTTGTTAAGGCTAGTCAAGCGGTTAAACTTAACCTTAAAGAAGATGAAGCAGTAGGTGCAGAAATCATTTTAAGAGCAATGTTTGCACCTATGAAACAAATTGCACAAAATGCTGGTTTTGATGCAGGGGTAGTTGCAGATAAAGTTGCAAATGCTAATGATACTAACCTTGGATTCAATGCTGCTACTGGTAAATATGTAGATATGATTGAAGCAGGTATTATTGACCCTCTAAAAGTAGAACGTGTTGCACTTCAAAATGCGACTTCTGTAGCTTCACTACTCCTTACAACAGAAGCAACAGTATCAGATATTCCTGAAGAAAAAGCACCAGAAATGCCACCAATGGGTGGCGGAATGCCAGGTATGATGTAAGTACTCTAAGAAGATGAGAACAGTTTATCATCTAAAGATTCGAAACGAATATGTAGGAATACAGGATAACCTTAAGAATAAACGTAATTCATTTTACGTTTATTTACCCACTTATTAATTCTTGAAATTCTTCTACCGGAAGTGGCTTAGAAAATAGATATCCTTGTGCATAATCACATTTATACTCATGTAAAAGGGAAAGCTCTTTTGAAGTTTCAACACCTTCAGCTACTACTTCTATACTTAAAGTATGTGCTAAAATAATAATAGATTTCACAATATTTTGATGTTCTTTACTTGAAGCTAAGTCAAAAATAAGTGATCTGTCTATTTTTATCATAGACAAGGGAAATTGTTCTAAGTATTTTATAGACGTTACACTAGATCCAAAGTGATCTATGGATACAGAAAGACCTAAGTCTTTAAAAAGTTTAAAGTCCATGGCTGTCTTTTCAAGATTTGCCATAGCAGCATTTTCAGTAGTATCTAAATTAAAGTCTTCTGGATTTACTCCATACGCCTTAAAAAGTCCTTCTAACTTTTCAATGAGAGTATCGACTTGCATCTCTTCTAAAGAGATGTTTAATGTAATTTGAAATTTACTTAAACCCTCCTCATCCCATTTTTTACGTTGCATAATAGCCTCAGTAAATACATATTCTCCTATATCTACCATAAGTCCTGCTTGTTTTGCAATATCAAGAAACATATCTGCTGAAATCACTCCCAACTCAGGATGCTCCCACCGTATTAAAGCTTCTGCACCTATAAGATTTTCATCCTGTAACGAAAATATAGGCTGATAGTACAGAACAAACTCATTATTTTTTAATCCATTTCGGATTTCCTCACTCACGCTAATAATATCTCTACCCATTGACTGGTAATCTGCTGAAAAGAATCCGATGTTTGCAGTATTGTTTTTCTCTGCTTCTCCTAATGTAATATACGCATGATTAATAAGCTTTAAGGCATTCTCTCCATTTTCAGGAAATTTTACAATACCAACTGAAGAACTAATACTAATTGGACTATTTTGTTTATATAAATTTTGTATATCAAGAATAGTATCTTTAGCTATTTTACGAGTCATTTTATCATCATATGTATTTTCAATAAGCATTAAAAATTTGTCTCCATCCATACGATAAATATGAATATTATCATCCTTTTTTGTCGCAAAATAACTTGCTATTTTTCGTATAATCTGATTTGTAAAACCTAATCCCAAGGCAGATTGAAACTCTCTAAAATAATCAATACCAAACAAATATAGTGTAAAAGTTACTGTAGTATTTTGATTTTTCATGATTAATGCATTTATATCAGTTAACGCAGAAAATTGGCTTGGCAATCCTGTAAAAAAATCTATAGCACCATCTTTCTCCCTGGTAACGGAATCAGCCTTGTCAAAATTATTCATATCTATTATACAAGTAATTGTTTTCTCTTCATTCCATACAGTTTTGTCTACATATACATTGACCTGTTTCATTTTTCCTGATATACCTAGCAAAACGTTCTTTAAATGCAGGTTATCTTCTTTGTTTTTAAATTCTTTATCTATTACTTTAAAAAAATCTCCTACTTTTGATGATTCATCTATTTGCAACATAACCTTATTATTGCGTACATTTCTATACTCCTTATCTAAGGAAAACAATATTCTTGCTGCTTGATTTGCATATACTATAGAATTATTTTCTCCAAATAAGATCATCACTTCATTCTGATATTCTTTTTCTTTTTTAAATAATCTTAAATCATCCAACAGTATCTTTATTTTTTGATTATACCAATATACTAATACAAAAATAGCCCCAAAACATAATACTATCAGAACACTTTCAATACTCACAAAATTCATTTATTCTTCCTTTATCGAAATAATTTTAAAATTAACATACCAGTAGAGGCGTTAAACAATAGTAGCCATGAATATTCTCTCTAAGATAAATACTTTAGAACTGTATCAAAAACTCTAATATCGAAGATATTTTCACCTTTGTTATAAAATTCATTATATCCCATCATGACTTTCATATTAAGGTTTCTCGATTACATTACTTTTTTCTAAACATAACACTTCCATTTTAACTGACTCATCTAGTAGAATAAATTTTGTATTTATAGCAATTTCATTCAAACCTAGTACTTTATCATGCTGTGAAACCTGAGCCCATCCCTTATGGCATTGTATTTTGGGGTCACTCATATTTAACTTTTCATGTACCATTTCCAAATGTTGTTGTTTGTCTTGAATTTTTAAAGTCACTCTATGTTTGAAATGAGCTATCATTTCGGGGGTTTGTTTCTTTAACTGTTCTAACTTATATTTTATTGTACGTTGAAATTCTCTTCTAATATGTAAGAATTTATCTTCAATTTCGTTCAATACACGTACAGGAGATGCCCTTATAAAAATCTCTTCACTATATTTCAAGTCACGTATACTTCTTTGTATTTTTTGCTCTATAGTATAGGCAAAGCGTTCTTGAATAATATCTAAAGTATAACGTATTTCACTAGAGTCCGGTAATATCATCTCTATAGCTGCAGATGGAGTAGGAGCTCTTAAATCTGCTACAAAATCAGATATCATCACATCAACTTCATGACCTACAGCTGAGACGACAGGTGTATTCATTGTAAATATTGCATCTGCTACTATCTCTTCGTTAAAAGACCATAAATCCTCGGCAGAGCCACCACCACGTCCAACTACAACAACATCTACACCTAGACTGTCTGCATAAACTAAAGACCTAACTATCTGTGCTGAAGCTTGTTCTCCCTGTACCATTGTATCTACGATTATCACCTCAACCATAGACCAACGATTTTTTATGATTTCAAGCATATCATGTAATGCTGCAGAGTTTTTAGCCGTGACTAGAGCTATCTTTTGTATATGCTTAGGTATAGGCTTTTTTCTCTCTACATCAAAGTATCCTTTTTCTTTTAGCTGCTCTTTCAGCTGCTCATACGCCAAAGCCAAAGCCCCCTGACCATAAGGTTCTATACGTACTGTTTGGAATTGATACTCACCTCTAGGAGTGTAGACAGAGACAGACCCTTCTACAACTATATGCATCCCTTTTTCTATGCGAAACTTCATTCTTGTTACTGAAGACCGCCACATCACACATTTGATAGAACTCTTATCATCTTTAATGGAGAAATAGAGATGCCCTGAAGTATGGTATGTTACAGAGGCTACTTCACCCTCAACAAGTGTATGCATAAATGTAGCTTCAAGAAGAGATTTTATTTTGGTGTTGAGCGAGCTTACACTCATCATGTTTTGTGACATACTATTTCTTTTGTGCAACCAAAAGTGTTGAGATACCCATAGAAAATGACTTTGTATATTTCATCTCAAACCCTGCACTTTCTAACTCATCGCTTAGCATCTTCGTGGTTAGAAACTCTTCTATAGAGTCAGGCAAGTATTTATACGCTTCATAATTTTTAGAGATAAATCCACCCACTCGTGGCAGTATATTTTTCATACCAAAATCTACTATCTTGTCAATTATACCATTTCTATCTTGTTTGGTAAATTCTAAAATCACTACCAAACCGTTTGGTTTTAATACACGATGAAACTCTTGTAGTGCTTCTACTCTATCTACAACATTTCGGATACCATAGGAGATAGAAATGACATCTGTGACTTCATCATCTAGTGGGAGTGCTTGTGCTTTTCCCTCTATAAACTCTGCAAAGTCTACTTTGCCTCGTGCTACTTCAAGCATCCCTATAGAGGGGTCTATGCCTACATACTTTTCTATAGTTACATCATTTTTTTGGGCTTGTTCTTTCCAGTATATAAGTAAATCACCTGTACCAGTTGCTACATCTGTTACTTGTCCTAAAGATTTTTTATTTAAAATCTCAAATGCTTTGTTGCATCCTTGTTTTCGCCACTGTATATCGATACCCATACTTAAGACTCTATTTGCCTTGTCATACGTAGATGCTATGTCATCAAACATATGCACTATCTTTTCTTGTTTCTCTTCTTTATCTGTGAGTTTTTCAATGCCCAATGTTTTTGCTCCATATCATCATATCTACATCTATTTTTCTTTGATCTAAAAACTGTAAATTCATAGTAGTATTATAGGTTAAAGTGTTTGTAGAGAGCTTAGGTGTTTGGTAAAACAGTATCCAGTCTATTTTATCTTTGAGAGCATTTAACATCCCCTCCCCACCTTCGACTATCACAAAAGAAGGTGTGTTTAAAAAGTCTAGTGTATCTACCACATCAACATCTCTTTTAGACACATGAAACAGTGCTATATCTTTATCGAAGTTGTCCTCTTTAGCATAAATTTTGACATGAGGTGCCTTTGCACCTGTAAATCTACAATCCAAAGTAGGTCTGTCAATTCTTACCGTATTGCCACCTATAAGCAAGGTACTGCATACCTCTCTTAACTGATGTACATGCCTCAAAGAAGCCTTGGAACTCAAATAGCCATCATTACTATTCGTTGCGATGCGTCCATTAGAAGTTTGTGCCAATTTAAATAAAACAAAGGCACGTTTTTGCCAGATAGTAAATGGCTCTAGTAGTGCTTTACACTCTTTTTCTAAAATCCCAAATCTAACATTTTTAAGATTTTTAGCCCCATTATCATGTCCCTCTATGCTCTCTTTAGTGCCTATAAATACTTTATTTAGCTTAAGTGTTGCGAGTAAGTTTGCACAAGAGGGTGTTTTTCCTTCGTGAGAACATGGTTCTAAAGTAACATAAATATCACAGTCAGAAAAAAAGTTTTTGGGTAGATTTAGCAAAAACGCGTGTGCTTTGCCTGCATCACATGATTCAAAATCAATCTTATCATTAGAGATATTTTCATATGCAGAGAGCAAAGCCAACACTTCAGCATGAGAAGTACCAGCTTTTTGGTGTGCTTCTATGGCTATAATAGCTCCATTGCAAACCACCACAGCTCCAACCGCAGGATTTGGGTAAGTTAAGCCTTGGTATTGCCAGGCTTTATTTAAAGCGAGTTGCATATAAAATTCACTTTGCATCGCAACTCCTTTAAAATTTAAATCTTCTAAACTGTATTAATTCCAGTCAAAATACGTTTTACACGTATTTAAATCCGCATAGTCATAAGACTCTTCACCTGCTTTAGTATCAAGTACGATACCTTTAGCATCAGCAAATTTTAGTCTGCCTTTTACTTTATTTCCAGCTCCAAGTTTCAACTTCACTTTTTCACCAATGGCATTTTCAAAATGTACTTGTTTAGTGAGTTTACGCTCAATCCCAGGAGAAGATATTTCAAGTCTATAGGCTTGGCTCATAGGAGGATGTACATCTAAAAAAGGAGAGAGTTCATGTGAAATTGTAGCACATAAATCTAAGTTTACTCCACCAACCTTGGTGATAAGTACCCGGTAAATCGTTTCATCAAATTCTGTGACTATCTCTGTATCATAGAGTGCTGCACCATTGGCTTCAATAATCTTAGCAATTTGTGTTTCAAGATTCATCTGAATTTTCCTCACCTGTCTCATCATTCTTTTTACCTGAAGCAATCTGTTTAAAGAGATCTTCCATTTTTGATTGGTATTCTGGTTGAGCGTCAAATTCAAACGTAAAACGTGGTGCTTTAAACCAACCTTCACTTTGCTTACAATGATTTTGTATATATCCTGCTACGACTCGTAGTTGCTTAAGTGCTTCTCCTTGTTCTTTCTCATTAAGAAATGACTTATCTAAATATACCTTAGCATCAGAACGACCTTTAGAACATACAACTGCAGTAACAGATAGTCCATTAATACGTTCATCATCCAGTGTCCCTAGTGCTTCAGGGATAATCTCTCTAAGTACTGATTCTACCCTATGACGTTTTATCTCTTCTTGTGTCATTAAACCTAGTCCATTTTCACGTGTTCTTCTACATCTTTAAAAGTCTCGATTACATCGCCTTCTTTAATGTCATTGAAGTTTTCAAGCATAATACCACATTCAAATCCATTCTTCACTTCTTTTGCATCTTCTGCATGACGTTTAAGTGATGAAATAGAACTTTCATATACAACTACCCCATCACGTATGAGTCTTGCCTTGGAGCCTCTTTTAATACTTCCATCAGAGACTTTACATCCTGCTATTGTTCCTACTTTACCAACTACGAACGTCTCACGTACATCTGCTTGACCTGTCACTTCTTCAGAGATAACTGGACTCATCATTCCACCAAGAAGTGCTTTAACTTCATCAAGCAAATCGTAGATGACAGAATAAGTACGAATCTCAATACCAAGCTCTTTTGCTTTTTTCTTCACAGCCCCTGTTGGACGTACATTAAAACCAAGTACAACTGAATGCTCAGACGCATCTGCAAGCGTAAGGTCACTCTCTGTCACACCACCCACACCTTCGTGAATAATGTTTACTTTTACTTCTTCATTTCTAAGTTTTTCTAAAGAACCTTTAATTGCCTCAAGTGACCCTTGCACATCTGCTTTAATAATCACAGGAAGTGCTTTTAGTTGCCCTTCTGCAATCAATGCAGAGAGGTCATCCAATGTTGCTTTTGTAGATTTAGAAAGTACTTTTGCTCTATCATACTCTGCACGTTTTTCTGCAAGTTCACGTACCTCTTTGTCCGTATCCATTACCACTAATATTTCACCTGCCCCAGGTACTTCATTCAGTCCTACTATAGCAGCTGGTGTAGATGGTCCTATCTCTTTTACTGAACTGCCATTATCAAGTTTAATGGCTTTTATACGACCGTATGTCTTTCCAACAATAACGTTATCACCCACTTTAAGTGTACCATTTTGGATAATCACATTTGCCACAGGCCCAAAACCTTTTTCAAGTGATGCTTCTACCACCACTGCCTTAGCTGTCCTATCTGCATTTGCTTTAAGTTCCATCACTTCTGCTTGAAGTAAAATAGTCTCCAATAAGTCATCTATACCTAAGCCAGTATGTGCTGAGACCGGAACAAACTCATATTCCCCACCCCAGTCTGTGGACACTACTTCAAGTTCTGAAAGTTGTGCTTTCACATTGTCTGGATTTGCACCTTCTTTATCCATTTTATTCACAGCAATAATCATAGGCACACCTGCAGCCTTTGTATGTGCGATGGCTTCTTTCGTCTGAGGCATCACACCATCGTCAGCAGCTACAACAATAATGACAATATCTGTTGCCTGTGCACCACGTGCTCTCATTGCAGTAAATGCTTCGTGACCTGGTGTATCTACAAATGTAATTTTTTTACCATTCTTTTCTACTTGATATGCCCCCACATGTTGTGTGATGCCTCCAGCTTCTTTATCTGCTACTTTTGACATACGTATACGGTCAAGAAGCGACGTCTTACCATGATCAACATGTCCCATTATGGTTATGACAGGCGGTCTTTCATCGAGATTTTCTTCACTCACTTCTATCTCTTCATACGCATCTGCATAATCAAGTTCATCCAAAGGGTTTACTGTTGTGACTTCTACTTCAAACTCTTCTGCAAGTATTTCTATCTCATCCTTAGAAAGAAAATCATTTTTTGTAACCATCATACCAAGAGCAAAAAGCACAGAGATTACTTCACTCATAGATCTATTTACTTTTTCAGCAAACTCATAAACCCTTACATTTTCTGGTATCTCAACAGATGTAACTACTTCGTTACTTTCTTCTTTCACATATTTCTTACGTTTTCCACCCCTCTTAAGCCCACGTCTTTGTTGTGGTCTAAATGGTGATCTTCCTCTTGTAGGACCGCCATTTTTGGCTTCACGTTTTTTCATCTCTTCTTTACGTTTTTGTTCTTGACGCATCATCTCTTCATAGATATTTTTATCCGAGAAGTCCAAGAGCACCACTTCTTCTCCACCAAAACCAGAATCTATGTCACCTGACATTGAATCATGGTTAAAAATATCCATCTTCTCACCAGTATTTCTTGCTTCTGCTACTTTTTTAGTCTTCTTTTTACCTACATATGGTTCATAGTTTGTTGACCCAAAAGAAATTTTGGTACTAGCCCTTACTGGAGCAGGTTTCGCTTTTCTTACTATCTTTATTCCACCACGTGAAAGTACTCTTCTTTTAGTTGCATCAGTAGAGGTCTCTGTCTTAAGAGCAGGGGTTTCTTCTGTTTTTTTACTAGCAATAGATATACCTTTACGTTTTTTTACCTCTTTTGGTTCAGGTGCTTTGACGACTTCCTCTATTACTTCTTTATCCTCTGAAGTAACTTTTTCTTTAACTTCTTCTTCAACCTCCGAAACAGCCTCATCGGGTTCGACAGATTTTTCTAAGGTTTTCTCTTCTGCTATTGCTTCTACTTTATCTTCAACGACTGCTTCTGCTTTTTTCTTCACAACAGTAATTTTAGACTTTTTAACTGGCTTTTTAAAGTCTTTGGGTAATCTGCCACTTATTGCATAATCAACAAGGATACCTGCATCATCAAAACTAATCGTACTATTTGCTGCTTTTACGTCAAAGCCTAACTCTTTTGCTTTTTCAATCAAGTCTCCGTTAGATAGTCCTGCTTCATCTGCAATTTCTTGGATTTTAACTTTATCCATTGTTTATTAACTCCTTAATTTATATGCAATTACTCGCATAAGTTAACCTTTTGGGTTAACTCTGTCAATAGCTTAAAAAAGGGTTCTAACTCTTGTTTAAAACGCTTTGCTAAGCCTTTGACTTTTTTTTGATTTTTCACACAACATACACAAAGATAAAAACTTCTACCTTTACCATCAAATGCTATGACTTCTTTACCATCTTGCCTTAACCGTATCAAAGTATTTTGAGGATGTCTGTCTCTACAAGCAATACACATGCGTATGGGCTGTGATTTTTTCATGGGTATTATACCTAAAAAGAGATTAAGCTTATCGCTTAATCTCTAGTTAGAGCTCCATTGTTGTCTAAAGCCAATATAAAAACACGAAATTGTGGGAAACGTGACTCTAAAGTCTTAGCTATTTTATCTGCATCTTTATCATAACAGAGATTGAAAAATGTAGAACCAGAACCAGAAAGTGTTGACATTAAAGCACCATGTTTAAGCGCTAACTTTTGCACATCAAATAATTCGGGTATCATTTTCATACGTCTTGCCTGATGCAACTTATCTTTAGATGCAATACGAAGTAAATCCCAAGATTCCGTCAGAAAGAGTGCTGTCATGTATGAAGACCGAGAAAGAGAATATACTGTCTCTTCTTTTTTATATACTTTAGGTAAAACCGTACGTGACCTTGCTGTTGATATGGTACGATTAGGTACAACAACCACTGCTCTTAAATACTCAGGAAGACGTCTTTTTTTACTATAAATTCTATCGCCTTCGACACATGAGACATTAAATCCACCCATGACAGCTGATGTAATATTGTCTGGGTGATGTTCATAACGTAATGCTTGATTTAAAATTTCTCTTTTATTATATTTCTTATCTGCCATTCTATACGCAGCACTTAATGCAGCGACTATGACCGCCGAAGAGGATCCTAAGCCTCTAGAGATTGGTATACGATTATGAAATTCAAACCTAAAATTATCAGCTCTTCCTGTGAGACGTTTATAATTTTCACTATAGATACTCAAAAAAAGAGAATTCTTTTTAATCCTTGGATTTTCACTTCCTTCACCCTGTGTTGATAAACCTAAAAACTTTGATCGTGTAATAATCACTTCATTTCTTAAATCTACTGCAAGTCCCAAGGTATCAAACCCCGGACCAAGGTTTGCAGATGTGGCAGGTACACTAACAAACATATCATTATCCTATTAGTTCATACGAAAATCGTATTTTATTTTATCTATTTTAAACAGCTGGTAAACAATACTCAGGTGTTGATTCTTCATCTATTTCAAGATCATGAATACTTTGAGGTAATGCAAATGTTGTCTTAACAGTATGTTCAAACTTTTTTGTCATTATAGTCTCTTTTTCCTTGATAAAATAGAGATTACCTATTGCTTTAATAGGTTTACAACTATTTAATGAAAAACCACTGCATCCAAAACATGGTATACCTTGCACTATTTTAATTGTTTGAATCATAATGTATGTAAGCTTTATTGCCATATAAGAACCTGGACCTCGTGCATAAATTATACGTGATATATTATAAGCTTTCATAAATCCCATAATCATAGGCAAAAGAACTTCTGAGGTTTTTTTTTCATTAGAAATACTATCTATTAGTTTATCATCTTTATAGACCCCAATAAGTATCGGGGAGGCTATCGAAATAATTAAAAGTGTATACTTATGCGAAAGATTTAGCAAATTCTCTACTTTGTAACGTTTCTACTGCTACAAGTTCATAATTTTTACTATCTGACAGTAGTTTAGTAGTGAGTTCATGATTAAGATGGTGACTACCTGCAAAAGACTCATATTTTGCTAATATATTATAACCAGAGACTAACATATCGCCCATAGCATCAAGTACTTTATGTTTTGCGAATTCATTCTCAAAACGCAACCCTTCTGGATTTAAAACTTTATGACTATCTAAACCTATTGCATTTTGCAAAGAAGCTCCAAGCGCAAGGTTTTGACTCTGTAAATATTGAATATCTTTGGCAAAACCAAAAGTTCTTGCTCTTGCAATCTCTTCTATAAAGTTATACGTAGAAAACTCAAATTTTTCACTCTGTTCTCCAATAACTGGATGGTCAAATTTAATTCTAAAATCAAAGCTTGCTTTATCTGATGGTGATAATTTAACATATTTATCCCCATCTTGCACTTCTATTTCTCTTGTGACTCGTAAAATCTTTTTAGGTACATCTAGTTCTTTAATACCTGCTTCATCTAGTAAAAGACAAAAAGATATGGAAGATCCATCCATAATTGGCATTTCATTACCATCAACTACAACACGCATATTGTCTATGCCATAGGCATAGACAGCAGAAAGAAAATGTTCAATTGTTGAAACAACACCTTTTTCACTCCCTATAACCGTAGCCATACGTGTATCTACTACAGAACTTGGAGAAAGAGGGATATTCAGTGCTAAATCTTTACGATAAAACACTATACCAGTATTCGCATCAAGCGGTTCAATCCGAAGTTTAATAGGTTCACCTTTATGCAAACCAATACCTACTACTTCAACAGGTTTCTGAATAGTTCTTTGCTGCAATACGTACCTCCTTTCTCAATATATTTTGCACAGATAGTATAATATTTCTAAATATTATACCTAAATATTTATATTATTGCAATATAACATGATTCTGTGTATTTTTTGTGAAAATTTAAAAAGCTTTATTTTGCAGATATAATCTTATCTGCAACTTTAAATACATCATCTATATTTGTTTTTATCCATCCTGCATCAAACCATTCAACTGGTCTAACTGCTATACCTTGTATAAGTACACCAAAATGTAAATGGTCACCAAGTGCTAAACCTGATACCCCTGTTTTAGCAATGATTTGTCCTGCTTTAACTTCATCCCCTTCTTTAACTAATAAATCAGAACAATGCCCATAAAGCGAATAGAGTCCTAATCCGTGATCTATCATTGGCATATTTCCATAAATACCATTTTCATTAGCATAAACTACAGTACCAGCATTGGATGTTTTTATTGCAGCCATTTTAGTACTTGCTAAATCATATCCTACATGATAAGATTGAGAAACTTCGTTGTCTTTAGTTCCATAATAATAATGTCTTTTATCTCCAAAACTTGCTACTTTTGCACCATTTTTAAGAGGATAGAATTTCTTTATTTTCCAGCTATAAAGTAACTCTTTTGATATATTTTTACTAAAACTATATATCTCTTCTTCATTTTTTAAACGCATAGTCTCATTGACTGCCCTTAGCTTATCAAGTTTATCATCTAACTTCTCGTATGTTGTACAGTTTGATGCTAAGTCAGTTATTTTCCCATCTAAAAACTTATCTTTTACTTTTATCCAAGAAACTCTATATTTTTTATTTTTTATATAAAATGGCACATCTGCTACACGCTTATTTTTAGCCTTATCTACTGCTATTATTTTGGCAGAAAAATTTGTTTCATTAAAAGGCCATGCGATAAGTGCAGCATAATAACCTTCTTTTTTATATGGCTGTGCCTGAAACTTCTTCCCTGCTGCTTTTATATACAATTCATCCATATTTTCATCATTTGCTTGGAAGACAACCAATGCTGCACCACCTTGTGTAATACTATAAGAATTTGCAACTACATTCACATTAGGACGCTTATCATCTACAGTGATTCGTATGGTTTTAGTCGTTTTATTTCCTTGAAAAAAATTCCATTTACTTGCGTCTGTAACTGAAATTTGTAATTCCAACTGTGTTGCTTTAGTATTGAGAATATCTCCTTTAGGGTATTTTAGTAAAAGTGTTTGTTTTTCTGTCTGAACATCAAAATTTCCCTGCTCAACCATCACACTCTTTGTTCCATCATTTATCACAAGTTCATAATTTTTTAAACTCTTGTTATCACTAACATGTATTTGCAAGGGATCTTTTTTATTCCAAAATATATTTGTCTCCATTTTAACAGTTGGTAATTCTCTCTCAAATTCTGGAGCTGTATATATATATCCTGCCCCAGCAATAAATCCTAATAGGACCAATATTGTTAGCATTTTACTTCCGCTTTTTTTTCCACTTCTTTTTTTTCGTCTATTTCTCATTTAATAATCCTAATTCTGTTATCTTTTCTAATACCTTGTTGACACATTCTTGTAAACTATCTTTGCCTACATTTTTTGTAAGTGTAAACCCAGATGCCGTCCTATGTCCTCCCCCATTAAAAGCTATTGCTACTTGTGAAATATCTACATGTTTACTTCGTAAAGAAATACGAACACTATCTTCCAACTCCATGGCAAAAAGTGCTATCTCTACAGTAACAAGAGATTTTGCGTAATCTGCTATGCCTTCCATATCAGGTATAGTAGCACCCGTAGATACTATATCCTCTTTAGAAACTATGAGTGTTGCAACTTTAGCTTCTTCCGTTAAAGTCAATGAGCTCAAAGCTTTTTCTAATATACGAAAGGAGCTTAAAGACCTTCTTTGTGTAAGATTAAATGAAATTTCATCTGGTTTTGCACCTAATGAAACCAATTGTTGGGCAATAGAAAATACCTTTTCATTGACAGAGGATGTTGTAAAGTATCTTGTATCTGACAACAACGCTGTATAGAAACATGTTGCAGCTGATGCATTCATAGTATACAGTTCTCTAAACAATTCAAATGCCACTTGTGATGATGAGGCATAGCGAGGTGAAATAGCATTCACACTTCCATAGTTTGTATTACTTTGATGGTGGTCTATATTGACTATATCTCTACCCTCAAGATTAAACCCAAGTCTATCTACCGAACCACAATCACAAGAAATAACTAAGCTGTCACTATAATCCATATGATGTTTTATTTTTTTAAAATTAGGTAAAAAATCAAGATGCATAGGTAAAACTCTTGAAGCATTGACTATTTCAACTTTTTTTTCTTTATCTTGAATACATAAGGCATATATCCCCAAAGCAGTACCCAATGCATCTGCATCTGGGTTAATGTGGGAAAGTATAGTAATAGATCTGTATTCATCTATTTTTTGCTTTACTTCCTCATAAGGGAGATTTTCTGTTAGCATCTTAGCCTTTCATTATATTTTAAGAAAGATAGTATACTCAAATAAGGTTACTCTGCCATTACTTTAGTATTGGGTTTTTCTATTATTTTCTAATTTCCACCTTCTACTTTCATAGAAAGGTCAATCCAGTTTGCCTGGTGTATGATTGAACCTGAACTGATTGCATCCACACCTGTGTGTGCAATTGCTACAATAGTATCTAATGTAACATTACCACTAGCTTCAAGTAAAATATGTGGGTAGTTTTCATTTCTGTATCTTACAACTTCTTTGGTTTGTTCTAAAGACATGTTATCACACATCACAATATCTGCACCTACTTGCATAGCCTTTTGTGCCATCTCCAAACTCTCACACTCTATCTCTACTTTAGAGGTAAAAGGTATCTTCTGACGTACTTCTTTCATAAACGCATCTAAATCTTCTATGGTTTTGAGATGTGTGTCTTTGAGCATCAAGCAGTCATCTAGTCCCATACGATGGTTGATGCCCCCACCACAACGCACGGCATACTTTTCAAAGGCACGTAAAAGTGGTCTTGTCTTTCTCGTATCAAGTAGTTTCACCCCTGTATCTTTAATGGCATCTACGTACTGAGCTGTGAGTGTTGCTATAGAGGAGGCATGCAACACCATATCAAGTATGGAACGTTCCAAAGAGAGTATCATCTTAGAATCTCCAGAGAGATACAAAAGTTTTTCACCTTTTTTAAACGTTTCTCCATCTTCTACTTTCCACTCTACAGACAAGTCATACATCTTTGCTAGCGTAGAGACATACTCATGTCCTGCAAAAACCCCATCACTTTTAGCGATGATGTACGCACGTATAGGTTTTGAAGTACTTATCCGTGCAAATAAATCTCCACGTCCTACATCTTCAGCGATGAGTGCTTTTAAAAAGTTTTCTTTTAACATTATGTTATCGCCAACATACGTTCAAGTGCTAAGTTTGCATACTTTATGACATCTGGTTGCACCACTATCTCATTCATAGGCTTACCCTCTTCTATGGACTTTAGTGTCATATAGAGGTCTTCCAGTGTTGTTTCATTCATCGTAGGACACTCTGGTTTGGTAGATGAAAGTACGTACGTGTTACCTTTACGCATACGGTTTACAAGGTTGTACTCTGTGCCTATAGCTACTTTTTGTTCTGGGTCTAAATCATTTACATACTTGATGAGTTGTGAAGTAGAGCCTGAAAAATCAGCTGCTTGTACCACTGAGGGGTCACACTCTGGGTGTACAGCTATCTTAATGCCTGGAAACTTTTCTCTATAAAACTCTATGTCATCGACAGTAAAAAGCTGATGAACCGAACAAAAGCCATTAAAACAGATGATGTCTGCCTCTTTTGGGTCACACTCTTTACCATCTACCTCTACCCCAATCACACAAGATTTTAGTCCCATCTGTATGGCGAAGTTTTGTCCTAAACATCTGTCGGGTACAAAAAGTATCTTCTTGCCTGTCTCCAGTCCTTTTTCTATGATTTTAAAGGCATTTGAGGAAGTACAGACATACCCGCCCATCTCACCTACTTTGGCTTTGACTGAAGCATCTGAGTTAATGTAAGTAATAGGTAAAATGTCCTCCCTGTCTATGCCTCGCTCTACCATATACTGAACCGACTCTTCAAAGTAAGCACCATCCATCATACGTGCCATCGCACAACAAGCGATTTTGGGCATAAGTACACGCTTGTCTGGGTCTATCACTTTTACTGACTGCCCCATAAAGCCTACACCACAAAAGACTACCCACTCTTTACCATCAGCTTGACAACGACGTGCAAGTTCCAGTGAATCACCCGTGATATCTGCCATTTCAAAGACTTCATCACGCTGATAGTAGTGTGCAACGACTGTTACGTCAAGCTCTTTTTTCATTCTGTTAATTTCAGCTTTAAAATCTATCATATTATTACCTTTCGTCTATACTGTTAGAATTGCCGTATAGAGAGCTAGTTGTATGGATTTTAGCAAAATTCGGCTAAAATTGCACTATAAACTAAAATTGTGGAGCCTTTATGGACTTTTTTACCAATCAAAATATCTTACTTTATCTTGCTGCGTATCTTATCGCTGGTATCCCTTTTGGATATCTTTTGGCTAAACAATTCGCAGGCGTAGATATAAAAGAAGCAGGTTCGGGGAACATAGGAGCTACTAACGTACTGCGTGTTGTCAAAGAACAAGACCCAAAACTTGCTAAAAAACTAGGAGCTACTACACTTTTTTTAGATGCTATAAAAGGGATTATAGTCATACTTGTAGCCAAAATGCTTGGTGCCCCAGAAAGCGTACTCTGGACTATAGCAGTCTTAGCAGTGGTGGGTCACTGTTTTTCAGCCTTTTTGTTTTTTGAAGGTGGTAAAGGTGTTGCTACTGGTTTTGGTGTGCTGTTAGTCATGATGCCTATCCCTGCTCTCATCGCCATCGTTGTATGGCTAGGGGCTGCTAAAGGATTAAAAATATCATCTATTTCTTCACTCATAGGTCTTGTTGCATTCATCATCGCATCATATATCATGTACCCTGAAGTGCCAGGTATTGGTTCACATGCTCCTATTTGGATTATCGCATTTATCATTACGTATAAGCATACCCCTAATCTTGTAAGACTTTTTAATAAAGAAGAGAGCAAGGTTTAGGGTATGACCATCCATATAGATACACTTACATTTAATGTTATTATTGGTCTTCTTGATTTTGAAAGAGAAAAACAACAAAAAGTCATTATAGATTTAAAGGCTTCTTATGATTATAAGGATGAACAATTTATAGACTATGCTGATATCGTTCTATTGATTGAAACTAATCTCAAATCCAGACGGTATAAACTCTTAGAAGAAGCCCTTATTGGTCTTAAAACTCTACTTTCTCACACCTACCCACAACTAAAAACCCTTCAACTAAAGATTAGCAAACCAGATATTTTAAAACAATGTCACGTTGCTATGAGCCACAGCTGGAATTTCAAACAATAAAATAATACTCTTACTTTAAAAAAACTTTCAGAATACACTATTTTTATGTTATAATTAAGAAATTCTTAACTTTAAGGTTTCTATAAACTGTATACTTGCTGGAATTTAATGTTTAACTCCTGCAAGGTTTAATTTTAAAATATTAAAAAAGGTAGTCCTATGAGAGTATTACTCATTGAAAACGATGTTGCACTAGGGAAAGTACTTATTGACAAATTACAAGCTTCTGAATATCAGTGTGATTTAGCAGAAAACTTAGATGATGCAAAATATTATCTTGATATCCGAAATTATGACCTTGTATTGTTTGCATGGGAATATGGAAACGATACTAATATTTCATTAGTGACTGATATTAAAAAAGAGGTTAACGGTCCAGCAGTGATAGTAGTCTCAACTCGCATAGATAAAGAGAGTGAGATTGAAGCGCTTAAAAGTGGTGCAGATGATTTCATACGTAAACCTCTTGATTATGATATTTTACTTGTGAGAATTGAAGCAAAACTTCGTTTTGGTGCTTCAAATATTATATCAATAGAAGATCTCATTATCAACCCAGAAGAAGAAAAGATTATCTATCAAGGTGAGGAAATAGAGCTAAAAGGTAAACCATTTGAAGTACTTACACATTTAGCCATGCACAAAGACCAAATAGTTTCTAAAGAGCAACTACTTGATGCCATATGGGAAGAGCCTGAATTGGTTACACCTAATGTTATTGAAGTTGCCATCAACCAAATACGTCAAAAGATGGATAAACCTTTAGATATTTCTACTATAGAAACAGTAAGAAGACGTGGATATAGATTTTGTTTTCCAAAAAAAATAACCTAATTGTGCTTCTTTTTCCTAAGAACGATAACAATTACTCTAAAATAGACTATTTATATTAAATTTAATTTAAGCATAAGCTTTCTTGGGTTATAACTCGTATAAATATTTAACAAAATAAGCAAATAAAACAAGGGTAATTTATATGGCATTAGTAATAACTGACGAGTGTATCGCATGTGACGCATGTAGAGAAGAGTGTCCTAACGAAGCAATCGAAGAAAATGATCCGATATATATCATTGACCCTGACTACTGTACAGAATGTGTTGGACATTTTGATGAACCGCAATGTATTGCAGTATGTCCTGTAGACTGCATTATCTCTGATCCAGATAATGTTGAAAATGTTGATGAACTTATGTTTAAATACAATAAAAATCAAGCAGAATTGGAAGAATAGAATGATCCAAAGAACTGCTATCATAGATATCGGTTCTAATTCTGCTAGGCTTGTCATATATGAGAAAACAAGTCGTTATGGCTTTCATCTCATCTGTGAACAAAAATCTAAAGTACGTATAGGTGAAGGTGCATATGAAAAAAAAGGCTACCTTCAGCCTATCGGTATACGCCGTGCTTATCTTACACTTAAATCATTTTTAAATACTATAGACAAGTATCAAGCAAAAAAAACAATTTGTGTCGCTACTTCTGCACTAAGAGATGCCCCAAATGCTAAAATCTTTACTTCTTGGATAAAAAAAGATTTAGGACTATCTATTGCTATCATAGATGGTAAAGATGAAGCACACTATGGTGCACTTGCAGCATCAAACTTACTCCCCATTAATGAAGATGTTGTCACAATCGATATTGGAGGAGGTTCATCAGATTTAGCCCTCATCAAAAATGGTCTAATCATAGATACATATTCTCTTAACTTAGGAACCGTACGACTCAAAGAACTTTTTTTTGATAAAAAAGAAAAAAAATCTAAAATCAATCAAAAAGCACTAGCTTACATACAAAAAGAACTTAAACACTTACCAAAGCATTTCAAAGCTCATCTTGCTGTTGGTATAGGTGGAACTGCAAGAACACTTTCTAAAGCCATAATGAAACGTTCAAAGTACCCTCTAGATAAACTACATGCATTTACTTATACTCTAAAGGATCATCTTCCTTACCTTGAAGCTATTCCTCAAAGTTCTGCAAAAAATCTTAAAAAATTTTCTTTAAAGAAAAATCGTTTTGATACCATTAGAGAAGGTACGCTTATATTGACTGAGATTCTTGCACGTATTGAAGTAGAAGAAGTCATGTCTTCGGAAGTAGGTGTAAGAGAAGGGGTGTTTTTAGAACAACTACTACATGAAAACAATTATAAGTTTCCCCTCATAGTAAACCCAAGTGTACGTTCTATTTTAGATAGATTTAAACCGCAAGTAAACATAGAAAAAAAACGTAAAGTAAAGTTAAAATTAGGTTTAAAACTTTATGATATTCTACAAGTAGAAATAGAGGATAATAAGCAATACGGGAAAGAACTTCTTTGGGCATTGAAACTCTCCAACATTGGAAAAACACTTACAATATATAAGGCTCATCAACATGCATTCTATATTGCTATGCAAGAGTTAAATTATGGATTTACACATAAACAAAGTTTACTTATTTCTCTTCTATTGCGTATGCACGGGAAAGAACTACTTCACATGGAACTTTATGAGAAGTATCAAAGCTTACTACCAGAGAAGAAAACACTTTGCTGGCTAAGCTTTATCTATAGCTTAACCGTTTTACTGCATGAATCATCAAACTCTGCCAAATTCTCTTTTTTATTTGAGAATCAGACCTTAAGCATCACTGCAAATAAACCTTTGTATTTAGCAAAAGAGAAAATAAAAGCTTTAGAGAAACCTATCCCCTTCGCTATTATTATATATGATGAATCAAGCCTTCCCATATCTAAAGAGTTAGGTATCTAAAACTTTTAAAACCTTGTTCCCATAGAAAATTCAAATGTTGCTGTTCTATCTCCAGGCTGATCATCTAATGCTTCTGCAAATACCAAATTAATAGGTCCAAATGCTGACTGCCATTCTACAACTACACCTGCAGATGAACGTTGAATTTCATTAAAGTTTTCATCACCTATCATACCATAATCATAAAAAAATGCCAGTCTCATTTTGGCTGCTTCTGACAAAGGGATGCTTGCTTCTATACTTGTTGATAGATATTTTTTACCTCCAATACGACTATTTAAATCATTGGGATCGCGTAACGGAGTCAGTGAAAATCTATTGTATCCTCTTACGGATCCAATACCCCCCATAAAAAGTTTCTCTGCAATAGGAAGTTTTTCATTCTCTCCAGTATTACTTATTACAGTACTCCTAGCTTTGAATCTTAATATCAAATCATAATCTATCAAATCTTCCATACCGTAATAAAGCCCTAATCTTGCAGATGTTTTTAAAAAACTACCATATCCATTTTCTTCACCACTTCCAATTGTTGCATTAAAATCATCTCCAGCTAAACTTGCATACTCAAAATTAACTGAGCTAATCATTCCTTCTCTTGGCATATAGAAATCATCTGTATTATCAAAAGATAAACTGAAATATACAGAGGTCTTTTCATATCTATCATCGTAAAAGCCAAATTCATCAATAAATGTCAAGTTTCCTTCTTGTGACACAATTTGATTGTCATTTTCTTGGGATTGATTATCCACATATCCTACACCTAATGAAGTACGAAAATATCGTAAAAATTCTCTACCTAACATTACAGTTCCACCCAACTGATCTTGTGTAAAATTATAATATTCAGTTTTTCTTTTATAAAAACTAACGTTTAAACTATATAAACTATCCCATAGTCTTGGATTTGTAAAAGAGAGGTTATAGTTAGTAGAAATTCTAGATATATCAAAACCTAAACTTGCATTAATACCTGAGCCAAATATGTTTCTATCTGACACAGAGGCATTTAACATAAGACCTTCAAAAGATCCATATCCTCCACCTGCAGATATTGTACCTGTTGGGGCTTCTTTTACAGAGACTAAAAGATTAATCTTATTTTCAGAGATTCTTTGACTTTGTACATCAACTTTTTCAAAAAAACCTGTTCTACCTAGTGCATTTTTTGAATCTTTAAGGTCTCTTGCATTAAATTTATCTCCAGGTGCAAGATAAATATATCTACGTACAACCCTATCTTTTGTTGTATGGTTACCTGAAATAAGCACATCATTAATAGTCACAGGTACACCTTCTTGAACAACATAATTAAGATTTATTGTTTTGGACTTTGGATCTTTGTGCATTTTTGGGTTTACCTTTACATAGGCAAATCCATGGTTACCCACTTTTTCTTCTATCTTTTTAATATCTTTACGCATGCGTTTTATATTAAAAAATTTTCCCTCTTTAAGCGTAAGAATACTTTTTAAATCATTTGCTTTTAGACCTTTTATTTTTTGGGTAATAGTGATTGTTCCTACACGATACCGTATACCCTCTTTTACTTTATAATCTACTTCTGCTTTATATGACCCAAAATCTACACGCATAAGTGGTTTACTTACCTCTGCATCAAGATAACCATGTGTCATATAGACATCTTTTACCCTATAGGAATCATATGCCAACTGATCTACTTTTGCTTCTCCAGAGTTTCTAAATGGCATCCAGCCTAAAAAATCCTCTTCTTGATTTGCAAGACCAAATTCAAGATCTTTTTGTGACAGTTTTGAAGCACCAATAAAATTCATTCTTGTAATCTTTATTTTTTCACCTTTATTCACATCAAATATAATAGATACACTACTCTTCCCTACTGGTTTTGTTGTCACTTCTACCACGGTGTCATAATATCCCTGAGCCTCTAACTGAGAAATAAGCTTCTCTTTAGCACGTTTTACACGTCGAGCATCATATAAATCACCTTTTTTCAGCCCTATGCTACCTAAAAGTTTTTCACCATCATTTCCTGTACCATAACCCTTAATTTTAATGTTCGCAATGGCAACTTTTTCTTTAAAATGATAAACAAGTCTACTCCCATGTTTGTCTACCCATACATCTTTAAAATAACCTTGTTCGAAAAAGTTTTTAATAGACTGATTAATCTTATCAGCATCCATAGGATCTCCAACATGAATATTTGCTACTTCAAGTGCAGCTGTATGCGATAGCTGCGATAGACCTTCAAATTTAATCTGTGTGATTTTTTGTGCAAATAGAAATACTCCAAGCAGAGTCCATGTCAATAGTATTTTTTTTATCATTATTAAGAAACCTTATATATTTTACTAGTCAATAGTTTATCTTTTTTCATATAAGAAGTTCATAAAAAATCATGCTATAATCCTTCAATATTTTTGGTTTGTTAGGAGTTAAAAAATGCAAAGACAACGCATTGGTATTATCGGTCTAGGGCTCATGGGAGGGTCACTTAGTTTAGCACTTAAGCAAACCTCTAATGATTACTATTTTTTAGGTCTAGACCATAATGAAGAACACTCCAAAGAAGCACTCTCTTTAGGTTTAGTAGATGAAATCATACATAGCCTAAATGAAATTAAATCTTGTGATATTGTTTTCCTTACTATTCCTGTTGATGGAATTATTGAAATTAGCAAAAAACTATGCCCTCTTCCTCCACTCTGCACAGTCATAGATTTAGGAAGTACAAAAGAAAAAATTTCACAAAAAATTCCTCATGAAATTCGTCAAAATTTTGTCACAACACATCCTATGACAGGGACAGAGAAATTTGGTCCTACTGCAGCTATTCATAACCTCTATAAAAATAAAACTGTAGTCCTCTGCGATATAGAAAAAAGTGGAAAACATCAAGAAAATATAGCTAAAAATATTTTTACAGCTATAGGTATGAAACTGGTTTATATGCATGCCAAAGAGCATGATAGTCATGCAGCATTTATCTCTCATATGCCTCACGCTGTCTCCTATGCACTTGCTAATGCTGTCATGAAACAAGAAGATAATGAAAGTATTATCGCACTTGCAGGAGGTGGGTTCAAGGACATGAGTCGTATTGCAAAGTCTAGCCCTACGATGTGGGAAGATATATTTAGACAAAATAAAGACAATGTATTAGAATCCATTTATTCCTTCGAAAGTGAACTAAAGAAATGTCGAAAAATGATTGAAAATGAAGAGTGGGATAATCTTAACCTATGGATGAAAGAAGCCAATACTCTCCACAATATTTTAGACTAAGAGGCTAGACTAAAATATATTTACAACTGATACCGAAATGTTACTATGAGTGTAGCTTTTTTTGCTATGCTTTGTAAGATAATAGTTTTTAATCGTATTTTTTCCTTTTTGCTTAATATCCCTGAGCTAATCACTTCACAACGTATTTCATCTTTATTTTCTCGATGGATTAATTCTATATGCGTAAGCTTCACATCATGCTCTCCAACACTAAATGCTAAATTTGCAAGTGTTTTTTGTATATGTATATCTTCTTTCATTTGTGAAAAAGATACATAAAGAGGTATAGCCACCACTGCTACGATGACCAACCATATACCTATACCTTTTTTTGCCAAATGCAACGGAGAATAGCCTAGCATCGCAAAAGTAAATGCAGCAGCCAAGACAATACCTACAAGGTTTGTAATAAAAAGTAAAAAAGCTGTTGAAAATATAGACCAGTCTCCCCAGCCAAGACCAATACCTGCTACTGCAATAGGTGGCACTAATGCAACAGCTATCGCAACACCTGCAAGGCTTCCTAGTATCTTTTCATTACTTTTGGCATACGCTGCTGCTGCACCAGAAACAATGGCTACAAACAAATCTAATATTGTTGGGCTTAACCTGCCAGACATTTCAGAAGTAAGATGCTCTATAGGTATAGCTAGTGCTATAAGTGCAGCAGTTATAAGTACCGATAGCACACCTATAGCGATAGTTTTTGCTCCATTTATCTCTAAATCTTCATCTTGCCTAAGTACTCCCATGGAAAGGCTTACTATAGGTTGCATCAATGGTGCTAAAAGCATTGCACCTATGATGACAGAAGCAGAGTTTATGAACAGCCCAAAGGTTGCTATCATCGTTGCTAAAATAAGCAACACCATAAAGGTTTGACTCACTCTACTCTCTTCTCTTAGATTTGTAAACAAAGATGCATACTTTTCTTTACTCGCATGGGTAAAAAATGGAATGGCTTTACTCAAATAGTTTGTACTCTCTTCATCAGAAGGAAGATGGTCTATTTTAATACTGTCTTTATTATTATTGGTTTGTGTGTTTTGATTGTCCCAAAATGCCTCGCCTACACTTAATGCCAATGCCTTCTCTTGCACTTCTAGTTCTATGGGAGACATTTGTTTTTCTGCAGAGTCTATAAGTACTTTCATCTCGGCTTGAGGCTCTATAGTCACTTTAGCACTAGAAATATATCCAACCGATTGAGGTAAATTTTTAGGTGTTATACTTGAGACTAATGACTTAAATAAATACCCCATATACTGTACCACTGAAGTAGGAGAGAGTATCACTATAGAAAACTTTCCATCATTTGCTGAGAGTTTAGAGCGCATGAGCTTTGATGCAAAAGTATTGTTGTTATATTCTAAACCGACTAAACCAACAGCGGAAAGTTTAAATGTGTTTTCTTTGGCATCTACAAGCGTAATGTATGTATGTTTAAGTGATTTCACCCGTTTTAATGTACGCCAAAAGAGTTTCACTCTATCAAAATAACTCTTTTCTTTCAGTGCAGAATCAAAACTATCTAAAGGAGGAGCATCTCCTATCACTACCTCTTGGAGTACTATTTCTCCATTACAGTAGAGTAAATCTATCTTTTTTTCACTTGGGGTAAGTGCCTGCTTTACAGCATCTTGCATTTTATTAGGAAGTGAGAATGTCCTTATAAGCTCTTTTTGTTCTTTCGTAGCGATGATACCTAATGGTTTATCACTCTGATGAGCAATACCCATGAGGAGTTTGATTTCATTCAAACATCCTGTTACTAAAAAGTGTGATACTGTAGTCACATCTAACTCACCTATCTTAGAAAATGGGAGGTATTTGATTTCCTCTTTTCCTAAGTATGCTTTACACTCATCTATAAATTCTTTTTTGTCATCTGCATATATATAATAAATCATGAAGATATTGTAGCTACTTTATCTAAAATACCATTTTATTTGTTTTTCATTAATTGAACCCTCTGAATTAACCATTAAGTCTTAATTTACCATCTTCATTATAGCTATACTCTTGGATGAATGTTTAGTTGCTTCATTTGTCCTCTGTTTTTGTTTGTATTATAGCATAGGTTGTTTCGGTGGGTGGTAGTGTTTTTGTAACACTAATTATCGTAACCTTTATACTCCTAAGGTGTAGGTAAGCACGTGTAATCTGGTAATGAGTAAAATAAATTAGGTTATCATTATCACCTGACCCCTATGCCTCCTTGTCTGAATAGGTGTTAGCACATCACCTCCCTCCGTCAATATGGTGAAATTCTATACATTTCGTCCATATTATTTATTTCAATTGTTATTCCTTTTCCTGTAATATCAATATTTCTATTTTTATCATCATGGTATTTTATATTTTTTTATTTAGCACATCATAAACTTCTTTTCTTGCAATCCCTTTTTTTATATCCTTTTTAATTTTATGATATATATTTCTCTTGTTTAGTTCTTCCTGATAATATTTTGGTGTTATTGTATTTTGATAAAAAACCAATAAGATAAATATAATAACTATAGCTACAAGCAAACCTATAATGTATTTCATTTACCATCCCCATGAAGTATAATAAAATGGTAAACCAGCGTCAATTGCATCATTTGCAAACGACATGCAGTCATTAAAATATAACATATAATCTGAACGATTTGGATCAGCTTTTACTCTCTCTGCATATGCAACAACATCATTATAATCTGCACTATCATAATATATTGTAAATGTAGGAGATCCTTTAGCCCAATTTTTTGAAGCATTACTATATAGGTTTTGCAATGATTCCTCTGTAGGTACACCATCTTTTATCGTTACATTTGGTACACCTCTACGTAATACAATTCCACGATTTTCTTTATCGTATCTACCATACTCATAGTATTTCGTATAGCCCGTCTTCTCGTCAATTGCAATGACTGCCGCATGACCCAAAGGAGCTGTTATTGCTGAACCATCCGACCAGTTAAACCCTGTATATACCTGATATTCGATATATTCAATATAGACAGCTGCTAAACCATTTTTATCCATTTTTATTAATGGAGTGGCATCCCCATAAACATATGTATTAACCCCACCCTCAAGCCCAATCGGATCACTCTGCACATACCTACCTGTTACAGGGTCATAGTCTCTATTTATATTGTAGTGTTTATTTGTCTCTGTATCAAAGTACTGCCCCGGAAACCTAAGGTTAAGCGCTAGTATGCCAGTAGGTTTGTCCTCTCCAAACGGTTTAGACTCCCACTCCCACACTATGGTGTTTGTGTTATCTGCTACGCGTCTTGGTGTGTCTAGGTGGTCAGCGTATATTTTATATGTCTCTGTTGGGGTGATGATGGCTATAGGGGTGTTTTTGTGGTAGAGATACTCTTTGATAGTTGTGCCATCTTCTTGGTACTCACCTATGAGTTTGTGTGCTTCATAGATGTAGTAAGTTGTTTGGTTGTTTATGGTTTTACTTACTCTTCTGTTGTCATAGTTGTATTGGTAGGTAATGTTGTCATCTACAGCTATGAGTCTGTTTCTACTGTCATAAGTATAGGTATGTGTACCATCGTTTATGATGTTACCTATTGAATCATAGGTGTATTGTATTTCTTTTTCAGTTTGTGTTGTGTTTTCATCTACTCTGTGGTAGTACTTTACACCTTCTAATATATTGGTATTATCAGTATAGCGATATGCCACGGAGGGAGTCAGACCCGCAGACAACAACGCTGAAGCATTGTTATCTGAGGTCAGACCCCTAAGTGTCAGTCTGTTCCCATTGGCATCATAGGTAAATCTTTGGTAGTCTGTAGCATTACTGTCATAGCTTGTCACTCTATCTACAAGGTCATAGTCAAATGTTTTGTTTACATCATCTGCGGTGATACTGGTGATGTTACTCACTGCGTTATAGTTTACTACTTCTGTGTAGTTAGGGTAGATGAGTTTGGTGACTCTGCCGTTGGTATCGTATTCTCTTGTGTGGGTGGTGCTGTCTGCATAGCTGTAGATTAGTAGTCCATTTTAGTTGGTTTGTATGTCTGTGATGAACGCTGTGCCATCTATGCTGATACTTGTGAGTTCACCTTGAGGGTTGTATCTGTACTCTATGGTTTTACCGCTTGGGTAGGTTTGGCTTGTTAGTTTGTCTTTGTCATTGTAGGTGTAGAAGGTGGCTACACCTGCTTTGACAACCTTGGTAGGTTTGTGTAGGGTTTGGTGGTAAGATTTTAGGGTAATCTCTTCAGCACTGGTGCCTGCTTTGTTTACCTGACTTACAAGTAAGCCTCTGTCGTTATAGGTACTAAGTGTTGTTACCCCCAGTTTGGAGGTTTGGCTTAACGGGTAGCCGTTGGCATCGTAGGTGTAAGAGCTTATGCCCTCATCGTCTTGTATACTGGCTACTTTGGCTTGGGAGTGTTGTAGGAGAAAGCTGTATTGACTTGCAATATCATTTTGTGTGAGGGTGGTGTTCTCTTTGGCGTAGGCTATCTCTTTGGCATTGGCACCATTGGCATCTTCTATATGTGTGACTTTGCCCTCTTCGTTGCAGCAGTAGGTTTGTATGGGTGTGCCGCTTGCATCTTGGATGCTTGTAAGCCTACCTGCATCGTCATAGCTGTAGCTTTTGGTGCTGTTGTCTGCGTAGGTGACGGTAGAAACTGGTTTTTTTCGTTGTAGCTATAGCGAATCTTGCTGTCATCATAGCTTGTTAGCTCTTGAAGCAAAGAGGTATTGGCATCATAGTGTAGGGTGATGCTTTGGTTGAAGCTGTTTGTAAGTGTGCTTAGTCTGTCACTCTCATCATAGCTTAGAGCGAGGGTTTTTGTAGCATGGCTGATTGAGATAAGCTTTCCGCTTGTATCGTAGCCCTCTATGCTGTCATTTGGCAGAGTCAGTGTGTAGCCCTGCGCTGTTTTGGTGAGTGTAACAGGAGACTTGGTAGTGTTTTGCCATCTGCCTGTTTTGTCTTGAAAGAAGAGTAACTCAGTGTTGTCTGCTCTGTGTAAGAGCAACAGTGCATCAGAGGCTAGGGCTTGTGTCTGTTTGTTTTTCACAGGCAATGAAGCTTTAATTTGAGAGTCTTCATAGATGTCACACAGCCCCTTTTCTGCATTGTAGATAGCTTGGCTACCCTCTAGTTTACCCAGCAGTACTTTAGGGGCTAATTCTTCCCAGCCTAAGTCACATGCCTTCTTTTTAGAAGCAAACAACGCAGAAGCCAAAGGCTCTTTGGCGTAGTCTACTTTTGGGTTAAGGTGTGTGTTGAAGTTATGGGTGAAGTTACCTAGGGTTTGGTTGCTCTCTTTTGTGTTTGACGTGTATATACGGCTAAAGGAGAGTTGTTTATTCGATGCTACATCACTTTGGCTCACATGCACTGCCCCAGTGACCAAGTCTACACCCGAGACCTTGGTACTAGATGTCTGCAAAGGTGTGAGGTAGTAGGCATGGGTATTGTCTTCATTGGATTTAAAAGAACACCCTACCAAGAGTGCTAGTAGTAGTGTGCTTGTGGCTAAGAGAGCAAAAGGTTTAATCGCCCCCTCCCTACCCCTATATGTAAAGTATTTTTCATTCTTTTTCCTTTTAAAATGATTGCGTTTTATGCATCATTTTATTGTAGAAGTGTTAGCTTTTTATTACCACTTGCTAAAACGCTTTACCATTTCTTTAAGTTCTTTTTTATCTATCTGTACAGATTTATCACCATTTTTCTTTGCATAGAGTTTTCGTACCATCTCTTCAACTTTTTTGTCCTCACCCATATGTCCATAAAGAATCTTGAGTGCATCTGTCTCTTTATAGGTTCTTTCATTAGATTTAACCCATGCATATACATACCTCATTAGATACATAGCCAACATGCCAAAAATAAATGCCAATACCAGCATCCACCATGCTGTATTTTTTATCTTTACTTCTTTGGTTGTGACTTTTGTAGTTTCATTTTCATCCAAATTTATAGATGTAGGTGAAGTAATTTGAGTAGGTAAAGCTTCTTCCTTACTTCCCTCAACTTCTATAGTAAAACCTTTTACTTCCAAGATTTGCTTTTCTTTCTTACTAGGAGAGTACACAGTTATTTCCCGTGTTGGGATAGTAAAATCATTGTCAGATATAAATGCAAAACTTTTAGTATAAATACTATAAATATCACCATCAACAATTTTTGTTTCAATTTGAGCTTCATCACTATAGACAGTTACCCCATCTATCTCATACTTAGGAAATTCAAATCCTTCTAAGCTACCTTTCCCTTCTATTTTTAACGTAAGGTTTGCTGGTTTGTTTCTTTTAACTAATTTTTTGTCAATACTTGTGTCAATGCTAAAGTCACCTATTAAATCTGATTCTTCATCTAAAGGGAGTACCTCTATTTTAAGACTATTAGACATACTCTGCATCCATTTTGTTGCATAACTAAGACCGAAAATATCTCTTCTGCTCCTATCAGGTAATCCTATTTTTGCTTGTGCAGGGGCTATAGTAAAGTTACCTTCTTTTTGAGGGGTCACTATATATCTTATTTCCTGTACTTGGTAATTACCTTTCCTATAGGTTCTTTGTTCAGAGACATCTGTTGTGATAAAATCAGATAGATTTGGAGCAGAGTATTGTACATCTTGTGATAAGCGTACTCCCTCTTTTAGTGAAAAATATACTGTCACTATAAAAGGTTCACCCATCATGATTTTTGTTTTATTTGCTTGCATAGTTAAAGAAAATATTTCATCTCCATGTAAAGCATTATGTTGTGTTTCGACAACCTTTATGTCAATAGCCTGTGTTTGGTAGTCTTGCCCCCCTATATTCACTGTGTAAGCAGGGATAGTCATATTTTCTTCGGGGCTAAACTGGATGATTTTTGTCACACTTTGTTCTGTACTCATAGAGCCATTGACAATACTCAAGTTTCTGCTTTGACTGGTTGAAGTGCCTGTTATTGGAGCATTAGCTATAGATTTAATCTCAGGAAATATAGCATTGTCTCCTATGGCTTTAATACGTAAAGTAACAGGGTTACCTTTGACAACTTCTACTGTGTCTACCACCGCCTTGACACTCGCAGCATTTACAAAGTCCATACTTAGTACTAGTACTAGTGTTATCACACTACCAAGGTTTAACATCATCACTCCTTTTTACTTTTTTTCCCTCACCCATCTGATACATCATCGTAGGTGTTTTTCCTTTTTGCATCTTTTTCATGAGGCGTTTTAACTCTTGTGCTTTGAGTTTCTCTTCTTTAGTTATTTTCTTTTGTTCATTAGGGTTAGCAGAAGAGTTGTCACCTTTTTTATCTTTAGGCCTTTTGTCTTTTTTCTTACTGTCATTTTTCTTTTTTTCGCCTTTTTTCTTCTCATCTTCTTTTTTCTTGTCTGCGTCTTTTTTGTCATCACTCTTTTTCTTTTTATTATTCTTGTCTTTATTTTTCTGTTCTTTATCTTGCTTATTCTTTTTCTTATCTTGCTCTTTTTTGTCATTCTTCTTTTTATCTTTATTTTGTTTATCGTCTTTATTTTTATCATCTTTTTTGTCTTGTTTTTTCTTTTCTTCTTCTTTCTTCTTTTGTTTTTTAGCAAGTTCTAAATTAAATTTTGTATCTTTATCCTCTTTTAACTTTAAAGCTTTTTGATAACTCTCTATGGCTTTATCTAACTCTTTTTTCTGAAAATAACTGTTACCAATATTGTGTAGTTTTTTTGCTTCATTAATACCTTTGGCATTTTTATAGGCTTCTATAGCCTCATCATACTTTTTACTTTTATATAAAGCATTTGCAATGTTATACTCTTTTTGGGGACTATTATTATCAAGTTCATTTAAAAGTTTTACACTCTTCGCATACTCTTTTTTCTCATACGCTTCATTGGCTTTTTTAATCGTCTTAAAATCTGTCAATCCTGCATGCAAGAGTGAAAAAAGCATCATAAACAGTATCCATTTTTTCATATCTCTCTCCTTTTTGGCATAGATGAAAATGCTACAAGTAAAAACAACAATGATAGCCCAAGTGGATAGTAAAAATACTCTACTCTCTCTTTCACTGTTACTTCACCTTGTTGCTGGTTTTTGTATTTGTTTTTAATAATAGATGCTAACTTAGTGATGTCTTCTTTTCCTGTACCAGCGACTACGTACCTACCACCACTCTTTTTAGCGACTTCACCCAAAGCATCATTTCTTTGAGTGATGGCTATGTTTCCTTCTTTTGTTCTGAGTGGATTTGCATTCTCATCTAGTACAGGTGCACCTTTTTTTGTACCTACGAGTACGACATAAAGGTCTATATTGTTTACATTTAAAACATCTTCAAATCCTGCGATAGCCTCTTCATCTCCCCCATCGGTGAAGAGTACAAGTATTTTTGGTTTTTTCTCTTCTAGGAGTGTTGCCACTTGTTCACCTAACGCTGAAAAATCTGTAGAACCCATAGAGATATAGGAGTCATCTACCCCTTCTATCATCATTTTAAGTGTCTCCTTGTCTGCTGTAAAAGGTGCAAGTACAAAAGGGCTGTACGCAAAAGCGACTACTCCTATGTCATCAGAGGGCATCGCATCAAAAAATGTACTCATCTTCTTTTTAGCAAACTCTAAGCGATTAGGGTAAACATCTTTACTTCGCATTGATCCTGATATATCTAATGCAGTAAGCAGTGTTAACCCTTGTACTTCTACTTTTTTGTCTCCCTTTTCCATGACGGGACGTGCAAGTGCAACTACCATCAAAAAAAGTGCTATAAACAGTAGTATGTTGCGTACTGATAAAGGCATACTCTCATCTGCAGCAGAAAGTCGCTTGAGTACTTTTTCATCAAAAACACGAGAGAGTCTCTCTTTGTTTGTGGTAATCAAAAATGCCAATACAATAAGAGGAACAATCATGACCCAAAAAAACTGAGGATTTACAAAACTCATTATATCCCCCTTGAATTTCTAAAATAGATAAATAACAATAAACTCAATATGGCTAGAAACAGCGGATAAATATACAAATACGTATGTTGTACTATCTTCTTATCATTTATTTTTGTGGCTTCTAGCTTGTCTATCTCTTCGTATATTTTTTCTAAGGTACTGGCGTCTCTTGCTCCATATGCCTCTGCATGCCCTGCATCTGCTAGTGCTTTTAAGTATGCTCCATTATATTCACGGGCATTTCCTATGCCAATGGTATAGAGTTTTATGTCTCTTTTAGCTATAAGATTTTTTACATCCTCAAAAGGAATTTTAGACATGTTATCTATACCATCAGTAAGGAGTATGGCTATTTTAGATTTTGCTTTACTTTTTGAGAGTAAATTATAGGCTTGGACGATGGCATCATTTATCGCTGTACGTTTTCCAGCTACCCCCATTTTTTGCATGTGTGTAATGTCTGTTAAAAACTTTTTTTCAAAAGTCAATGGAGAAGCGATAAAAGCAATATCAGCAAACGTCACCATCCCTATGCGGTCATTTTCTCTTTTTTCTATAAAGTCACCTACTACTTCTTTGACTACATCAAACTTGTTTCTCCATAAGTCATTTGCATCAAAGCCACGCTGACGCATGGAATCTGAAGAATCTAATATGAGCACTATGTCACGTCCCTCTTTTTTTGTGTTAGAATAAGATTTTGTGATGACTGGTGAAGCCAATGCAATCACCGCTGAGACTATGCCCACCCATTTAAGTACATCTAGCCATGAAAAGCTTTGCACCTTTTTTTTCATCAACACATTCACATGAGGAAAAAAAATGGCTCTGCTTCGTTCTTTACAAAACTTAGCACAAATCAAAAAAAGTACCATAACCAATAATACCAATGGGTATTCAAAATTAAATCCGTTCATCTGCCACCTGCACATAGAGATTGAATTGTTTTTGTGTCTCTTCGTCTAATGCGTCTACCTCTTTTTTGTATTTATATTTTTCGAGCATAGGCTCTAGCTGTGAAAACAACTCTTTTTTTCGCTCATCTGTTGCCAAAAGTCTTGCATAGTGCGTGGCATCATAGGCAGACTTTTTTGTCTCTTTCCAGTCTATGTTTTTAAGTGCTTCTACATAGCCTTTGGCAAGATTTACTTTTCTATTTTCCCAAAGTTTTTTTGCTACAAAAAACAAGATACCAAACAAAAGTAAACTACCCACACCAATCAGCCCCCAATAAACATAATAAGAGCTGTCTGGTATCTCTAGTAAAGGCTTTATGTCGCGTAGTTGCGCTGTTAAATTTTCTTCGTTCACCTGATACTCCTATCGCATTTTCTTCATAAGTTTAAGTGTTGCTTCTTCATGGGTATAGACCTTGGTAAAACGTACACCTTGCTTCTTAAACTGTTTATAAAGCTTCTCATCATTGTCATGGAGTGCTTTTTTATATTGTTTTAATGCACCTGAGTCTATGTCGCCTTCAAAACTTCTTTTTGTCTCCATGTCTATGAGTCTGAGGTAGCCTAATTCACTAGGCTCTTCTTCAAACTTATCTCTTACTATGACTGCAAAAACGTCATGCTTTTTGGCCAGAAGCTTTAAGTCTATGTCTCCCACAAAGTCAGAGACTATAAACAACAACGCCTTCTTTTTCAAACGCTTTATAAGTGTCTCTACCAATGCACTATAGTTTGCTTCTTTGCCTAATGACTCAAATGCCACTACACCTTCTACTGCTTTATGCACAGAAAAGAGTTTTTTACTTGGCTTAGACAAATCATACATTTTATCGGCAAATATCATATGAGAAAATAGGTCTGTATTTTTCACAGCAGAAAACCCAAGTGTCGCTACCACTTCAGCCATGATGTCTGACTTTTGTTTGACTGTTCCAAAATAGGTAGAACCAGAAAGCATGGAGACCACCACGACATTTAGTTCACGTTCTTCTTTGTAGACTTTTACAAAAGGTTTACCTAGTTTGGCAGTGGTTTTCCAGTCTATCTTACGTATGTCATCACCATAGACATACTCACGGAGTTCTGCGAACTCAAAGCCCTCACCTTGAAAAAGTGAGGCATTGTTTCCCAGCATATCTCCATAGACTTGTTTTTTGGTTTTAAGGACTATTTTTTTAACGGTTTTATTCATCATAAAGCTCTACGGAATTGGTACAGCTGCCAATATTTTCCCAATAATCTCATCAGTAGTCAGCTCTTCTGCCTGTGCTTCATAAGAGAGGATAATCCTATGACGCAGTATCTCTTTTGTGATATATGCTATCTCAAGTGGACTCACATAGTCTTGCCCTTTGAGGTAAGCTATGGCACGACTTGCTTTATACATATCTATACTTGCTCTTGGACTTGCCCCAAACTCTATGTAGGCTTCTAACTCTTCTAAACCATACGCTTTAGGGTCACGTGTGGCAGAAACAAGTTCTATGATATACTTTTCTATCTCTTCATCCATATGTACAGCCAATGCTTCTTCACGTATCTTATTTAAGTCATCTAAGGTCGCTACTTGCTGTATATCCCCAAAGCTGTTATTTGCCACTCGTCGTGCTATCTCAAGCTCTTCTTCTTTAGTGTTGTAGCCAACGACAAGTTTCATCATAAACCTGTCTAGTTGTGCTTCAGGAAGTTCATAGGCACCTTCTTGTTCTACAGGGTTTTGTGTTGCCATAACAAGGAAAGGTAAGTCTATTTTAAAAGTTTCATCGCCAATGGTCACTTGTCTCTCTTGCATTACTTCAAGTAACGCTGACTGTACTTTCGCAGGGGCTCTGTTTATCTCGTCTGCTAGCAAAAGGTTTGTAAATATAGGACCTTGTTTGATTTTAAAGCTATTGTTAGAGGGGTCATAGATTTCTGTTCCTATGATGTCTGAGGGGAGTAAGTCTGGGGTAAACTGCACACGTTTAAAGTCAAGACCAAGTGTCTTAGCCAGTGCATTTACTGCTGTAGTCTTTGCAAGTCCAGGTACACCTTCAAGCAGTATATGCCCACGACAAAGAAGTCCAGTTAGTAAGCCTTCTACCATCTTCTCTTGTCCTACAAGCACTTTAGAAATTTCTGTTTTTATATTGGTTATAATTTGATTTTGTTGGCTCAAGTTTTTCTCCTAAGTTTGTTGTTAGGAGAAGTGTACTTGATTGAGGTTAATCGGAGTTTAATAAAATAGTGATTTAAAAGTCATACCTAACACCCAAAGAGACAACATCCATGTCAGGGATATTCTCTTTAATAAGTAACCGTTGATAATCTACAAAAAGACTCCAACCTTGATTTTGATCTCCATCTCCATCAAAGTCTCTATTATAGTTGCCTTCTTTTATAAAGTCGCCCTCTTTGTCTGAAAGGTCATACTCTAGTCCTAAACCTGCTGAAAAGCCATGGTCATTATCAAAATAGTTTAATCTTGCACCATTTCCTAGGTTTTCTGTATATCCATACCCTAAGAATCCATACATATTTATACGCTCGCTCATTGGGTATTGTGGCTTAGCATAAACTCCTACATGTTGTAGAGGAACTCCGCCAAAAGGTCCTTCCTCTAAAAATGTACGCATTACTCTAACTTCTATACCGAAGTACTCATTAAACTCATATCCCGCTCTTAGCATTGCTCCATAGGTTACATCTTCATAGTCACAGTTATCACTACATGCACTAAACTTCGTCCATACACCACCGGTTCCTAAATACCATGATGAGATATTTTCTCCTATAGGTATTACTTCTGCATCAACAGGGGCAACTGTTTTCCCACCAGCATTAGCCATTGTACCCAATAAGGTACATATGAGTAGTGCTTTTGTGATTATTATTTTCATTATGCTTCTCCTCTTTCATCTTCTTTTCTTACAAAATATAAACCAGAAATGAGTGTTAGAAACATTAACATAAGTATACTTATGTATCCCATACTATCTCCACTGTCAGACGTCTGTGAACTTACACATTGCACATCGAGTGTCACTGTTGCTGTCGCTCTATTCCCTGCTGCATCCGTTACTGTGTAGATAAAAGTTTCAGTAATGTTATTATTGTCCACATCAGGAACATAAATCAACTTATCATCGCTTGGATCATCGGGTGTCCCTCCATCATCAAGACTTATAGTGCCATATTTCGGCTGGGTGTAACTTATACTCAATATATTGACTGCATAATTGTCATTTTGAAGTATATCTATAAGTGTTCCACCAAAACTTGTAATGGATTGTGTATCACCTTGTATGTTTAACCCTATATTCGAACTAAATCCATCTGTTCCATCCATAACATCGGGTATACCATCACCATCAGTATCTGTAATATCATCAATAATACCATCACCATCTTCATCTATCGTTACAGGTAGATATGGATTGTTTGGTTCAAGTGGATTTAGTATACCATCTCCATCTTCATCAGGAATAGTAGATACGTCTACCAATGCTCCAGTAGTGTCAACAATACCATTATTATCTGTATCTTCACCACCAGATTCTATTATATCAGAAAGTCCATCATTATCAGAGTCTAGGTCTCTGTAATCAGCTACACCATCTCCATCTGTATCTGGTGTAGTTGATGGTACTACCCCTGTAGCTATACCTGTTACAGTATCTACTGAGCCATCTATCATACCGTCGTTATTATCATCCAATAGTGGATTAGTTCCACCTTCAACAAGATCAGAAATACCATCATTATCAGAATCTACATCTTGGAAGTCAGATGTCCCATCACCATCACTATCTGTGATTGGCAATGTTGTGATACTTAAGCCTTCATTTGCAGTAATAGGTGCATTAGGAGTCATTGGATTTATGTCTGTTACATCTGCAAGACCATCATTATCAGAGTCTGTTGCATCATCTACCATACCATCACTGTCAAGATCTTCTCCTCCTGCTTCTAGAATATCTAAAATACCATCATTGTCAGCATCAAGATCTTTACTATCTGGTATACCGTCTCCATCTGTATCTCTTAGTGGATTTCCATTTTCCTCTACCACATCAGGGATACCATCATTATCGTCATCTATATCATAAGTATCTGGTATACCATCATTATCTGTGTCCAATAATACTCCATCTGAGAAACCATCTGTGCCATCTAGAACATCTGGTATACCATCTCCATCCGTGTCTGTTGCATCATCAATGACTCCATCTCCATCTGTATCAATCGTTGCAGGGAGATTTGGGTTATTTGGTTCTAATGGGTCTGGTATACCATCACCATTTTCATCAGGTATTGTTTCCGGATTGACT
>Ga0256840_1000138_pt1 | contig 66131 bp, 83 predicted proteins | sample 355202metaG_FD_185969 | JGI IMG/M metagenome (GOLD analysis project Ga0256840, IMG submission 185969) | Hydrothermal vent microbial communities from Mid Atlantic Ridge, Atlantic Ocean - 355-202 | ecosystem: Environmental > Aquatic > Marine > Hydrothermal vents | place: Atlantic Ocean: Mid...
TGAAGCATAATAGTGTTTAACCTCTTTGGTGATGAGTTTTTTTGTCTAAGTAACTAAATTATCTCACACTTTAGAGGTTTTTTCATTTCTTATCTCGGATCTTGGGTTGTTATGCTTCCTGAAATATTCAGGTCAAAAGTGCTTATTTGTCCACGAAATGCCTACAGGCTTCAAACATGGTGTCCTCCGAAGAGGCGAGACATTTTTATTGTTCACAATGGCAAACTTCTGCTAACCTAGCTCTTCCAGTGGATTTCCCTCCTCTGGTTGCCTCCGGCCAGGAGCCCCCCTCCTAATGGTCGGAGGCTTTTTCTTTTCTAAAGATACATCTCTCCCGGACAAATACATTCAGCGCGAAAACAATCGTGTGACTTATTCTGTCACTAGCTCATGTTTCTATCCAAAGTACGGATGACCACAGTATTTACACGGTTAAAAGTCTCAATATGTGAGAGCAGACTCTAAGTCTTACGACAGGAAATGGGGGCCAATGTCGAACAAAAACATCAGTGAAGCAAAATTGAAGCTGCTAGCCAATCTGCACGAGGAACCTCCGCGCGGTCTTTTTCGCTGGCTTCACAACCATTACCTCTTTCGGTATCACGAGAAAGAATTTGGCGGGCAGTTCAGCGAAATACTCTTTGGACCATGGCAGGGGATATCCGATGACCCTACGCCGGAATCAGGACAAAAGCCCCTCGAAGACTTGTGGGTGAAAATACTCAACCGAAATGCCTGGGCCGCCGGAATCATGGGCATCAGAGAAACGGTGAAAACATTCTGGGGCGACATGACTCCCCTGGCTCGTGGAGCCTACTTCGCTGGCGCTTCGGAGCGAAGCTTCAACAATTTACTGGCCCAAGACATTGTCAACCGATTCTCAACAATAACCCTGACCGCCGAATCTGCATGCCAGATCGCCTGCAATGCCATCATTAATCGACAGCCTGAAACCTTCAGAAAAATTCTAAGCTGTGAACAAACACTATCAGCCAGAATTGAACGTCAGTCCGGACTTAGAAAACCCATCGAAATCGAATTAGGACAGTTGCCTCTGCTCAGTAATAAAGTTGTTGATTTGCTCCTTGAGACAGCCCTCATTGCACACCAACCCGAATACACAAAACTCGCATTGGGACATGGAGCGAATCCGAACCTTACCGTCTGGCAGCTTGAAAGGTCATACAACAAAATCCACAGCGGACTGGATTACGCCCTCTCGATGGGATACTCCGCTGAGGCGAGATCCCTGCAAGATTTTGGTGCACGCCAAGAAACTGAAAACATCTGAATTATCACTCTCAGCTTGGAAGCGAACGGGGGCTTTCTATGGACACAATCAACATCCGAATCACCATGAATGAGTGGGGAGAATTTGACCTTTTCCTCACCATCGGTGATCAATCTATGAAGATCTATTTGTCCTGGGGATGTTTCAGCTTTGAACACTTCATTGCCTGGCTCAAAACCGTCGATTCCGGCAATAAGGCCGAATCATATTCCATAGACGAGGAAGGCCCGGACAAAGAACTGATCGCTGAACCTTCGGGCGGATCAGGTCTGATCACCTTTCTTGTTATCGACCCCTATGCCGATGAAACAACGATTTTCATCCAGAGTGTTTGGACAAAGACACAATTTATTTCTGCTTTCAAGGGGGGAATCCTTTCCTTCTTCATGCACGAATTTGTTCCTGAAGATTTCATTGGATATTCATGTGAATCAGAACCACATCTCGGAGAAAGAATATTAGCCGACCCCTGGCTTCAAAATGAGCCGTAACGACCACCACAAACGCGGTCGAGATAAACAACCCTTAGAATGGAGGCGGGAAATGAAAATACGTGACCTCGTTGGATTGACAGAAGAAAACTCCTCGGTAAATCTCGGTGAAATGCTGCAGTACAGGGTTCTCGGCATTGATCTGGGAACCACCAATTCAACCCTGGCGGAAATCTGCTATGACCCGGAAAGCCCACAGGAGCCAACGGTCCGGTGCATCCCGGTTGATCAGCCAACCGCTGGCCGCAGCCACTGGAACCCTCTGGTGCCGTCTGTTCTTGCCATCCACGAAGGGGAAGAAATCATCGGTGAAGGAGCACGTCAATTACAGGAGCGAAGTCACGAAACGGGGTTGATCGAACAAGGCAGTCTCTTCTCCTGCGTCAAGAACGACATGGGCCTGAAACGCACCTACCACATGGCACCAAGCGGATACCGCAGTGCCGCAGAAATCAGTGGCCGGCTGCTGAAATATCTGCATAACGCCGCACTCAAAGAGAAATCCCAAACGCCGCAAAGAACGACCATCACCGTACCGGCATCTTTTCAGGCTGCCCAACGGGAGGACACCGCCAAAGCCGCCAAGCTGGGTGGATTTGACCTTAGGGGTGGAGATCTGCTTGATGAGCCGGTCGCTGCCCTGATCAGCTATATGGCCCGTTATTCAGAGATTGACGATGCGATTTCGGAAGATCCCATAACCATGCTGGTCTTCGATTTCGGTGGTGGAACCTGTGACGTGGCCATTGTCGAGATTGCGCAAGGGGAAGAGGGTGAGCGGTTGACCATCTCCCCGCTGGCGGTTTCCCGCTATCACCGTCTTGGTGGTGTCGATATTGACCAGGCCATCTTCTACGAGGTGTTACTGCCGCAGATCTTGGAGCAAAACGCCCTCAGTCCTTTTGATCTGGATTTTGACTGCAAGAAAACGATCCTGGAACCCGCATTTATCGGCATTGCGGAACAACTGAAAATACGGGTCTGCGAGAAAACCTCACGGCTCAAGGATACCACCGCAGAGGTGAAGCAGGTTCTGTCCGAAGAATTTGAATGCGTCCTGCCGGACGGGCGCAGGCTTCTGCTTGAAAACCCAACACTGACATCTGAAGATCTGGTCAAGGTTCTTGGGCCCTTCCTCGATCCGCACGCTCTGTTCGCACGTGAAACGGAGTACCGGCAAACACTGTCGATCTTCTCCCCAATCATCGATGCGATTGAACGCTGTGAGCTTCAGCCGGAAGACATTGACGGTTGTTTACTGGTCGGAGGAAGTTGCCTGAATCCCTATATTTCCTCCGCCGTAGAGAAATGGTTCGATCAATCTGTCATCCTTGCCTTCGAGACTGCCGATGAGATGCAGCTCGCCGTTGCGGAAGGGGCGGTTATCAATGCGCTTTCCTTAACGCTGACCGGTTCGCCTGTTGTGCAACCTGTCTGCGCCGAGACCATCTCCCTCGTCACGCAAGATGGAATGCTCGACCTGATTCCAAGGGGAACCAAATTGCCCAATTCTGGGGATGAGAATTTCAGTCAGGCCATTGATCTGCAAATTCCCCATACCGAAGAGACTGAGACAGTTTCCATCCGGGTCGAGGTTGTGGCTGGAGACAAAGGCGACAGCCGACGACTGATCAGTGAAGTCTGGGATGTTCCTGCCCCACGCGAAGAATCCGAAAAAGTCTCGCTTGAATACAGCTATGATCAGAATCAGGTTCTTCAGTTACGGCTTTCGCATTTGCAGCGCGATGATGTTCCCCCCTTTATCGGGGTGCGCGAACATCCTCTGACCCATGTCGTCAATCCACAACGAGTTAAACTCAGGATTGATGCAACCGAAGAGAAACTGCGTACAGGAGAAATCCCAGCCGGACAACGACGTGATGCGATCTTGCATCTGGCAGAAGATTGTTCGGAATTGCGCCAATATGAAAAGGCCCTGGCACGTCTGGCAGAATACCAAAGAGTTCGCAACGAGCCGGATACTTACATGCTCAACCGCATGGGTCTCTATGCCGGGAATCTGGGTGACAAAGAGAAGGAAGAAAAATACTATCGACTCTGTATCGAGATCGAGCCGGACTGGAGCGCACCCTGGTTCAACCTGGCTTTGATGAAGCGAAAACAAGAGCTCTACGATGATGCGATGGAAGCGACCAAGCAGGCCATTGAGAATGAACCAAATTGCGCTCCTTATCTGGTTCTGAAAGCGGAAATTCAAAACGACATGGGGAAAGATTTCGCGTCACAGGAATTCCTCAAGGTTGCGGCCAAAAAATTCCCGGAGATGGAAAAGCAATCTTCGTGGGAATTACACTGGTATGGAGTCATGGCCCGCCTTCAAGGGGACAGGGATCTTCAGGAGAAAACATCCCAGGCGCGTAAGGAACGATCTTTCAGACAGGATTCGACTCACATTCCGCCCCAAGCGATCTTTCCGATGCTGTCTAATGGTGGTGCGTAAGCAATGACAGATTTATTTCAACCCGAACGCCTGATCACTATCGGGGATATCCACGGGGAGTTTGCCAAACTGGACTTGCTCCTGAATTGGGTATCGCCGACACAAAACGACCAGTTCGTTTTCCTTGGTGACTACATTGACCGGGGCAAGGACAGCCGTGGCGTAATTGAACGCCTCATGGAGTTTGGATACGAATTCCCCCATGCGATCTTTCTACGTGGCAACCATGAACAGATGCTGCTGGATTCACTCGAAGAAATCAAAAAAGGCCATCCCGCTGAACCACCCGAAAGAAAAGGGTTGCGACTGTACAATTCGGATCTGGAAATGTTTCTGGCCAACGGTGGCAAAGAAACACTCCGCAGTTATGGGCTGACCAGCCTTGATGGCATACCAAACAGCCATTTAGAGTTTATAGAATCCACCAGGCTCTGGTGGCAGCACGGCAATTTTCTATTCGTTCACGCCGGGGCTGCGCCCGGCATTCCGCTGGAGAAGCAAGATCCAGCCACACTCCTCATGGACCGGCATTCCCCACCGGGAGAAAACGGTATCATCCACGTTGTCGGCCATACACCGACATCTGGTGAGCCCTACTTCGAGTCTGGCCGCTACAATTTGGATACTGGTGCTGTCTTTGGGCAGAGCCTGACAGCATGCGATGTTTTGACCAGAGAAGTGTGGCAAATTTAAAAGCTCTACTCAATAATTGGATGCAGCAGATCTAATTCTCGGACACCAGTTTGGCCCTTAGGACAGACGGTTTCTCAGTCAATTTTTGGAGAGGATAAACAGCTTGAATCTGTCAGAAGATGATGATTTGAAACTAGAAGCCTGCCGAGGATTTGCCCGCATGATGAACACGATTGACGTGTCGCACCTTACGCCCTGGTTGGCGGATGACATCACCTATTCTTCTCAGTGGGTCTTTGCGAGCATCAGCGGGAAAGAGGCTTATCTTGACTACATAACGCAGAAACTGGAAGCAATCAGAAAAGGAAGTCGGCCTGTCTGGGCCGAGATCGCCCACACGGAAGCATTCTCTGCGGGGCCTTGCGTTGTCTTGGCTCAGGGGACGAAAGACAACCTCGTCTCCACCTTGTTGCTGAAACTGCAAGACGGTAAAATTATCAATATGGACATGTGCGCTGTTCCGACTCCAAACGAATGCCGCCGAACGGGAGAATTCCCTGTGTAACCTAACTGGCGAAAGCTGGCTCCGATGAGACACAAAGATATGATGGACAAGGACCCTAGAAAACCGGTGCATTACCCTGAAGAGCAGGAAGAAATCCTTGATGGTTGTGCTCCGCCAAAGTCTGGAACCTATACTTTCCAGGCTCCCTACGGAGGCCTTTTACCCTTGACCAAAAGAATCCTCTATAAGATTATGAGCCGCAGAGGGGCACAATAAGTCCTTCGAAAACCCGGCGCGGCCCCTTCCCCCTCCGCTTCGCCGGGCTTTTTATTTTCAAAAGCTCTTAGCGTAAATTATTCAGCATATTGTTTTGGTTTTTCGGGTTTCATCTGGAGTAATCTTCTTCATTCATGTGTCGTCGGATTTTTCAACTTAAGGTCATTACCTCATCCTGAATCAGTGAGAAATAAATTTACAATTCGGCACACGAAAACATTTAACATATCGATATTAAACGTTAATTGTGACACTATCTCACCCATCAATATTTCACTTGGTGGGTGAGTCCATGAAACGTTTTATTATTGAAAAATCTGACGACGAGTTCTACACCTCGCACTCCGGGATGGCCCTGATTGGGCTGTGCATGAACCGGTTCACCCGCTTGCGCAAGCATCTAGACAAGCTGCCGCGACTGAGAAAGGGTACCATTTCTCACGCAGACGTGATCCGTAGCTACCTTGAGTGTTCTCTGCCTCGGCAAGAGCGACTTCGCCGCAGTCGAAGGCTTTCGGCAGGACAAGTTTTTCCGTGAATCCCTAGCCCTGGCCGAGGTGCCTTCCGAGCCGACTTTGCGCCAGCGACTGAAGGAGCAAGCCGAGCACTTTCCCTGGACTGTCGACGGCTGCGTGACCGAGTTTCTGCAAAGGTCCGGCGCCTTGTTTTCTTCCTTGGCAACGGGCCATGTCCTGCTGGATATCGACGTCTTCGCCCAAGACAACTCCGGCAGCAAGAAACAAGGAGTCTCGCGTACCTACCGTGACTTTGACGGTTTTGCCCCCATTGCCGCGTATTTGGCTTTGGAAGGATGGCTGCTGGAAATAGAACACCGTGAAGGATCTTAGCATAGCCAGAAGGACTTCATCCCCTTCCTGGCCCGAGAACCAACATGCGCAAAGCCATAAGTCTCACTTCGGCGCCGCTGTTGGTTCGTCTCGACTCTGCCCATGTCGCCTGGGAGACTCGGATTAAACTCTGCGCCCACTAACCTGTCGACTACGTTCTTAAATGGAACCCCCGTGGTCACAGCAAAAGCCTCTGGCAGCGCCGGGCTTTTAGTGAAGGGCGAGTCAGCGAACCCCGTCCCGGTAAGCGCGGCGCCCTGTTGAATGATCGGGAGACTCATGGATGAACGGATGAGTCCGGCGCCAAACATGAATTGACCCGTCACCGAGTGATTCGTGTAATTGAGCGTACCAATCGATAAAAAGGGTCAGTTGCTCGAACCCGATATCACTCTCTAAGGCTGGTAGACTTCATTGACCCTGCCTGGAGAAAAGATCATAGCCCTATACCAGGATCACGGCACCAGCGAGCAGTTTCACAGCGAGCTGAGGGAGAGGGAGAGAGGGAAGCAATAAAAGGTTCCGATCACGGAGGGAAAGATAAAGCTACAGAGCTTTTCTTGTGAAAAAGCAATAGAATATTAACTACATTTACCTTTAAATACATTACTATGCTAAATATTGGTAGTGATCAGTGAAAAGGTGTTCTCCCTTGATATTCAATAGATCTAAGTAGCTCTATTTTTTTGAACAAGTCGTTAACGTCGCAAGCTCCGAAAGCGACTCTTTATATGGACAACCTGACGCCAAAAGAAAGAAGCGCACAGATGGCCAAAGTGCGCTCTAAAAATACAAAGCCTGAAATGGTTGTAAGAAGGCTTACTCATGGGATGGGCTACCGATACAGATTGCATGCGAAAGAGTTACCTGGTAAACCAGATTTGGTTTTTCGGCGGAGACGAAAGGTCATATTTGTTAATGGGTGTTTCTGGCATGGGCACAAGTGCAAGCTTGGAAGAATTCCGAAATCTAGAATTAAATTCTGGACAAACAAAATCGAAAAAAATGGCGTCCGCGATAAGGAAAACCTTAAGAATCTGTCAGAGATGGGGTGGTCTTGTCTCGTAGTTTGGGAATGTCAGATTAAAGACAGTGACACCTTGCAGAATCTTATCAAATCTTTTTTAGATTAATTATTTGAAAGTATAAATACAGAACTAATGCCTAATAACAGCGACAAAAACATGACAACACATCCTCACCGCATAGTTTCATTCTTTTCTGGATGTGGTGGTCTCGATTTAGGATTTTTAGGAGGCTTCAAATTCAAGGGTGAGACTCTGAGAAAATTGCCATTTGAAATTATTGCGGCTTATGATCATGACGATAAATGTGTCAAAACCTATAATGAAAATATCAATGAACATGCATTAGTTGGAGATTTATCAAAGGCAAAGGATTATTTCTCCAATATGCCTAAAGCTGAAATTTTGATAGGTGGTTTTCCCTGTCAAGATTTCTCTTCATGTGGACCCAAGGCGGGATTAACCTCGAATAGAGGTAAACTCTACAAGGCCCTCGTTAAGTATATGGATGCTCATGAGCCGAAAGTGGTGGTTGCAGAGAACGTTGTTCACCTTGAACGCATTGGAAAAGGCGAGGTAATTAAAACAATTTTAAAGGATCTAAAAAGAGCAGGTACGCATGGCTATGACTTTCAAGTATGGAAATTAGAAGCCCCCGACTATGGTGTCCCTCAAAATCGAACAAGGTTGTTTTTTGTTGGAGTAAGAAAGGACATTAAATATAGGCCAACAATCCCTACCGCAACTCATACCAATAGTTATAGAAGCATTGATTGGGCGATAGCTGACTTAGAAAACATTGCGGATGAAAGCGTTCCTAACCAAAGTCAATATTTCAAGGCGAGCAAGGCAAAAAAAGGTAACGGGCAGGGTGACGAGACAAATACCCTGGGACAACCATCGTACACCATAAGAGCAAATGCGAAATCACGGGTTCATTTTCATTACAAATTATCCAGAAGACTAACAGTGCGAGAATGTGCTCGCCTTCAAACCTTTCCAGATGACTTTATTTTTCCATTTTCGGCAACTACAAATGTAATGCAGATTGGCAATGCGGTTCCGCCATTATTGGCTCATCATGTTGGACGTTCAATAGCTAAATTTATGGACGTCATCTCCTAGGAGGGGGAAAATGACAAACACCATAGACATCACACCCAACCCGCGAATTCTACGCACACTGGGTGAAATACCTTTTCAGCCATGGCAATGTATTGCTGAGCTAATAGATAATTCTGTTGATGCTTTTTCAGAAGCAAAAAGAGCTCAAATTGATTTAATTGAAAAAAAGATTTCGGTTACTTGGTCAAGTGAAGCTGTTGCAGGCTCTTCCAGAACTATAGAAATATGCGACACAGGTCCCGGCATGTCACTAACTCAACTCCAAAATGCTGCTCGCGCAGGTTACTCTAACAACGATCCCGTCCATAGCCTTGGCCTTTTTGGCATGGGATTCAATATAGCCACCGCCCGTCTAGGTGAAAGCACAAGGCTATTATCAGCCACTGAGGACGGAACGCAGTGGGAAGGTATAGAAATTGACTTTGCGGAATTAATTAGAACAAAAACTTTTTCTGCAAAGGTAATTACTGTACCCAAAAAGAGTCCAGATGAGCATGGCACAAAGGTAACCGTCTCAAAGCTGAAAGGAGATACCTATGTTCAGCTAAGAGACCAACAAACCCTTTTAAAAAGACAGCTTGAAAATATCTACACTCCACTTCTCGGTGATATCGACATAGAAATATATGTACAAGGTAAACTTCTTACAGCAAAAAATCATTGCGTCTGGGGCAGAACCAGGTACGTCACTCGAGATGGAAAGAATATCCCCGCAGTGATTGAAATAGATCGTGATCTAGGCAACGCACTTTTTGATATGGATAAAAACACTTATTTATCTAGGGATGATGAGGAAAGTTGCCGAGAGGAACAATCACAGTCGGGCAGTTATCCTCCCAACATCATAGAGCGGCAAAAGCGACTCAAGGGCTGGGTGGGGATTCAAAGATTTTCAGATCCAAATGATTTTGGCATCGATTTCATACGAAATGGACGCAAAATTCTTATTAGTACCAAGAATCTCTTCTCTTATGAAAATCCAATGACCGGCGCATCGAAACTTCAATATCCTGTTGAGCTAGGTACAACGGTAGGTGGCCGTATTGTTGGTGAAGTGCACGTGGATTATTTGCACCCAACCTACCAAAAAAATGATTTTGACAAGACAGATCCTTCCTGGAATGAAACAGTCGAGGCGTTAAGAGGTGTTGGCCCGATTTTGCCGAACGACAGAAAAGCAATGGGCTACACAGACGCAAACTCATCACCAGTTGGGAAACTTGCAAACGCATACAGGAGAGTCGATTCAGGGACAAGATGTCTCTTTGTGGAAAGAACTATCGCTAAAGAATTCACGGAGAAATTTAAAAAAGGGGAAGCAGATTACCTCTCAGACGACAAATGGTGGGTAGCTGCTCAAGAAGCCGACAGATTGAGTGCGACTAAGAACGCTGCGAACGCTCCTGTGGTTGATACAGGGGCCTCTCCTTCCGATAACCCAGATGATTACGCTCCTCCCACTACGACCAATGCACCACCGACAACCACTACAGTCATCAGTGGAGCAACACCACCTGTCCTCAAAACATCCAAGCTTGATGAACTAATTGTAAAATCAACTCAAATGAGGTCTTGGTCAGGTTCTTATGCTTATGGCGACACACCGGCATTCCAGGTGAAAGTATGGGAGTTGAACTCGGGGGAAATCCTAAAAAACGATGAAAGTGTATCGTGTGCATTTTTTGCTGACGGTATTGATTGCGACTTCATATACAACCCTCGGCACTCTTTTCTCACTCAATTCCCAGTTGAACCTAGAGTTTTATTGTCGTTATTTCTGGCAGAGAAATTCAAGGCACGAGACAATGTTCCAGATATTGGGTCGGTGTTTTCAGGTTTAATTAATAAGAAACTTCAGGATGTTCGAATAGACAAAGTGGGCTTGCAGGAAAAAGCCGCCGCAGTTTTTGAACAACTACGGGAAAAGCTGGAGAAAAATCTTTCAGAATTAAAAAAAGATGTCCTTTGCGCTATCCATGAATCAAACGGAGAAGTCGAAGAGACGGTCATGGCTATGCTTTCCGATGGACAACTTGTTATCAAGTTTCAGTCTATTGAAGAGGATGGTTTCGAGGCGATAACATATGTCCCATACAGGACCCTAATAAGACTTGTTGATAGATTCCCAGAGCAGTTATTTGATGGAAAAGTGTTTAGTGCCCCTTATGAACGACTAGTGCTTTCTGACACTCAAGCTACCCTGCGAGCCAAAACTGAATCCAAAGACAGAATCATTTCATTCTTAAAAGACGCTTTATGGGTTCTGGGGCAATCAGGGAGCTCTTCTATAAAGAGAGGGAAAGACGAACTTGCTCGTTGCTCTCACAGCATCAATTTTCTCACTCAAGAGATAGTCGATTGACATTTCTAACTGAAGACATCCTCAAAGGTACTGACTGGAGAGCCATGGAACGAGCTGTCGCGCGTTTCATGTTTCATTGTGGTTGGCATGATGTTGCTGTAATTGGCCGCTCTGGAGATATGGGTGCTGACATTGTTGGAATTCGCAACGCCCCAGAGGGAAACCCAAGAACATGGACTGTTCAAGTTAAGGCAATTATTGGTGGCGGATATGTAGGGCGTCAAGGTCTTGATGAAGTTGTGCAGGCACAATCAATTTACGGTGCACATGTAGCAGCACTGGCAACCAATGGTGACTTCAAACCAGTAGTAAACAAAAGAAAGAAACAACTGGAAGCCGCTGGTTTCGAAGTTAAGTTATGGAATGGAGAATTCTTAACAGAGACACTCAGTAAATGGCCCGAAGAAAACCTTAACAAAAGACCTCTGAGGGAATACCAAACCAAAATCGTAAAAAGAACACTCTCTGAGTACGAAACGGGCGGCAAAAAAGCTCAATATGTAGTCGCTACTGGACTTGGAAAAACTGTTATAGCGGCAGAAATTGCCAAAAACTTGTGGGATAGAGGCTGTAAAAAAATACTGGTTCTTTGCCACGCTCAAGACCTAGCACTTCAACTTGAGCAAAGTTTTTGGGCTCAAATCGGGAAGAGCACCCCTACAAGATATTTCTTTGACGGAATGCCTCCTCTCATATATGAGGGCATTAATTTTGGTCTTTATCAAAGTCTTAGCAGTTATTTAAGCGGAATTGAACCCGGAAGCTTTGATGTTGTTATCGTCGATGAAGCGCATCACGCCTTATCTCATGGGTTTCGGTCATGTATCGACCACCTTGCTCCAAAGTTTTTGATCGGAATGACTGCCACGCCATGGCGTGGAGACGGGAAGTCTATAGACGACCTATTTGGAGAACCAATCGCCAGGGTCTCCTTGGTGGACGGAATGGCAATGGGCTTCCTGTCTCAGGTCGATTATCGACTATTTTGTGACAACATAGATTGGGAAGCAATTCCAGACCTATCAAAAAAACGGTTGAATATCAGAGACCTCAATAAACGACTTTTTCTGCCTCAAAGAGATGATGCTGTCTTGTCTCAGATACAAAAAGTTGTTGCCGAAACTTCAAATTCACGAGTCGCTATTTTTTCTCCTTCAATTGAACATGCGAAACGTTTTGCCGCCATGCTGAGTTCATCTGGTGTTTCTTGCCTGTCTTTATCAGGTGAAGGTAAGGTGGAGAGAAGAAAACGATTAATGGCGTTCGCAAGTGGAACTTTGACTGCGGTAACTGCGGTCGATGTGTTAAACGAGGGGATTGATGTGCCTGATGTTAATATCCTTGTTTTTCTTCGAGCGACGCATTCAAGAAGAATATTTGTGCAACAACTAGGTAGAGGACTCAGACTAGCGAAAGGCAAAGATAAAGTTATCGTTCTAGATTTTGTATCTGATATTAGAAGGATGGCAGCGGTTGAAGACCTAAACCGAGAATCGAGGGAAAAAGGATCTGAGTACGAGAGTGTCTTTCTTCAAGAAGGTGTCGTGAAGTTTTCCGACCCGGCAGGAGAGGAATTCATTCAAACATGGCTATCGGATATATCAGATTTAAGCGAAGCCGCCGATTCTGAAAAACTCAAATTCCCCGAGGGGGCATGACTTGGCTGATAAACTACCATCAAAAGTACAAAAACAAATCAAAGAGACTATTTTTAAAAAAGCTGACATTCATAATTATATGAGCAAAGGCAGGATTGAAAATGGACAATTCATTGAAAATCTTGTGAAAGACTCCTCTGTTGGCGGTGTCATAGCTAATTACCTCGCAAAGTCTAAAATCAAGACATATATAAAGGATGGAGTTTTAAATCGTTACGCAAAAGATAAAACCAATGAGGCATTAGATCTCGATGAGAAAGAGTTGATTCGTAATAAGTTTCAACAAGAAGCTTACGAAATCGACAAGGTAGTTCGCAATAGGTTGTCGCTCTACAGGCTGGAAAATGGTGATATCCTTCTTCTTGTTAGAGGCACCCTTATAAAGTGGGAAACGGCACTTCGTAAGGCGTTAGAATACACTGCGGCAGCTCCTGGCCTACCTCCCAAAGATGAAAAATTTCATGTGATGATGAGTATTGCGGTAATTGGAAATGGGATCACTGAGTCAGATAAACAACACATAACAGATGCTCTTGGGTTGGTTAATATTCAGGTTAGTTTCTCACTCAGCTAAATTTACAAATTTACAACTTAGCCTCCCCTGAACCCGGTGTGGAACCTCCGTTTCGCCGGGTTTTCTATTCACTAAAAAAGCATCAGGCCTACCCCCCTCCCTCATTTATAGGACGACCCCTTTTTGAGGCTTGTCCTATGTCAAAACTGTTCCTTGTTCTCTGTTTTACGTTGCTCCCCACATACACCCACGCCTTCTGCTTCCAGGATGCCGGGCAGCGGTATGGGGTATCTTCCGACTTGCTCAGAGCTATTGCCAAAGCTGAAAGCAACCTCAGCCCATCCGCAACAAACCACAACCGCAACGACACAGTCGATGTCGGACTGATGCAGATCAATTCAGTCTGGGCGGATCAGCTTGGTCCAACCTGGGACTACTTGTTCGATCCCTGTACAAATGTCATGTCAGGGGCATGGATTCTGAGCCAGTGCATAAGGGCCTACGGCTCCACCTGGCAAGCAGTCGGTTGCTACCACAGTCGGACACCGGCCAGAAGAGACGCTTACGCCGCCCGGATAGCACATATTCTCAAAACGGGGAGACGACCATGATTCCCCGTGATCTCCTAGAGAAGTACAACCTCCCCGAAGACCAGATTGCCGATGCCATTGAAACGACAATCTCGCGCACCCTCTCTGCCATGTTCCGCATGGACGTTCTGGTTCGATTGGACAGGAACCTCGAAGTCATCGCCATAAATCGTGCTCACGCGGACGCAGAACCAATCCAAATCGACCCCACCGGAATTTCCAAACAAGGTCGACGACAGATCCGGCGACAAATCGAACTGGAACTGGAGAAGCGCCAGGCTCTCTACGAATGCGACCATCTCAATTCCCTGCGGGGGCAGATCATAAAGGGAGAAGTCCGCAAGGTCGCCTCAAATGGCGAAGTCACCGTTGCCCTGGAGGTGGACGATCACTTCCGCCAGCTCACCCTGACAGGAGTCTGTCCTGCCCGCTATCTGCCGCCAAAGGAGCGTGGGCGCTTCAATCTCGGAGAGATCAGAACGTTCCTCGTCACCAGTGTCCTGTCCGTACAAAAACGAGGACGCTTCAAGGTCCAGATTCGACTGAGCAGGACATCGAAAGCTCTGCCTGAGCTGCTACTACGACAAGCAACCGGATCACAAAGCATTCGTTGTCTGAAAAGAATCGCCGGGGCTTTCTGTGAAATAGAAACCGTCAAATTTCTTCCCAAGAACGCCATCAAAGCGGTTGGGAAAGAGCTGAAGGAAAGGATTATCGTTCGTGTTCTGGAATCGAAAAAAAACGCCTGAACCAAGCACCCTGATCGGCACCGGAGTCTGTCTGGACAATCCCGCAAAGATCATCCCTATCAAACTGTCCGACAGCCACCGCAAACGTCACACCTTCGTCTTCGGCACAACAGGCGTCGGCAAAACCCGTCTGGCCGAACTGATGATCGAGCAGGATATCCGTGCCGGGAAGAATATCGTCTTCCTTGATCCGAAGGGAGACCAGCAGATTTTCACCAAGATCTTCGATGTGGCCCGGCAGTGCGGCAGAGAAGAGGAGATGCAACTGGTCACGCCGATCTATCCCGAATACTCGGCGGTCATCGACCCGCTGGCCTACTACTTCATGCCGGATGAACTGGTCGGACACCTGATTGCTGGGATCAAGGATGATGGGGATCAATTTTTTCGTAGCGTCGCCAAGGAAGTGGCCTCGGCGGTTGTCGCCGGGAATATCCTTCTGGCACGCGCCGAAGGCCGCCCTCCCCTTCAGAATATCGACTCTGTACGCCAGGCTATCCGCCGATCTGCAATGGAAGAGATGCAGCAGGCGCTGGATAGACTCTCCGACCCCGAAGCGCAGTCTGTCGCCGGGATGATTCATGACATACTCATCGCCGATGGTGGTTACTACGAAAAGGTCAGTGCAAGTCTCCGCACAGCCCTGAACGAACTCTCCAGTGGCAATATAGGCCAGATCATCGGCAAAGCAGAGTCCAACCAGTTCATCGAACGCATGGAGCAGGGCAAAGGCGTCATCCTGGTTGTCCATACCGGCTCAATGATCACCCGTAACGCCGGTGTAACCCTGGGGCGGGTTATTCTCTCCATGATCCAGTCTTTCGTTGGCCGGGTTTATCTCTCCGGGCGACAGCAGATCGACTGTGGATTGTCTATCTACATCGACGAGGCGCAGTCCCTTTTCTACAAAGGCGTTGAAGACCTGTTCGCCAAATCCGGGTCTGCTGGAGTCATGATTCAGGCGTTTGCCCAGTCGGTCAACCAGATCTATTCCGCCCTGGAGGACAAACACGCAGCAAAAGCCATTCTGGATAACACCAACACCAAGATCTTCATGCGCTGCACCGATGCCGAAACCTCTGATTACGTCGTACGGCACTTTGGAACCAAGAAAGTTCTCTCCACCATCTACAACCCGGCGCAGATCACCACCCGTGAAGTCGAGGAGGACGTCCTGCGGGTTCAGGACATCCTCAGCCTGCAAGCACAGGACTTCTACATGATGACCTTCGCCGGCAGGCATCGAGGCCGCACTTCCACCATCAAGGACTCGAAGCTGACCATCCAGTTCCCTGACGCCCCGGCTATCGTCAGGGCCGACCGGGAACAGGGAGAGCGTCATGCCGTCTGACCTGATCCTGCTGACTGGAGGTGGAGTCTGTCTTGTGCTGATTGTTTATGCCGGACTGCAACTATTGCCGCAGCGATCACAGGGGACAAAGAAGGAACGCCGACTGCTTGGAGAAATCGCCTGGCTCTGGACAGGAAAGACTGATGATGTCGTTGACTTCCGGGACATCGCCCGGATCTGGCGGATCACTCCCGAAGTCCGTGATGAACCGTCACCACCGCCAGAGTACACCAGAGAAGAGATCCGGCAGTTTCATTCCCGCTGGGTCACTCTTCCGACGGTGCAGGATGAAAAGAAGCAGATCATCGAGACCATCCTGTCCATCCTTGACCGCAAGGGAGATTGCCCCTCTGTGGTCCAGCGCAACAAAGATGAAGCCGAGAACAAATACGACAAGGATGTTTTCGAGCAACTGGCCCAGACTTCCCTCTGGCAGCACAGTTTGTCAGTCGCAAGCCACCTTGCCGACAGCATGAAACAGGCGGTGATGATCCCCGATGCCCTGCTTGCCGGACTGGGCCACGATCTCGGGAAGGTCCCCGCCTACCAGGATGCTCTTTATCGGACCGGCGACCATCCCGTGCTGTCACTCATCGTCCTGAACCGGATTCCGGGTTACGAGTCCATGGCGAACACGGACGATATTTCCCAGGCGATCCGGCAACACCATCAGCTCGCCCCGGAAACCCCGCTGGGTGTTGCCCTGAAAAAGGCCGACCAGAAAACTAGGCTGGAAGAGATCAGCCGGATGTCTCCGACAGAAAAAGACCTCCAGCTGGAAATAACTGAAAAATCTGAGGAAGACCTACCCCCCTCCCCCAAGATAGAGGAAACGGGAAAAGTAAAGCCTATGAAGGGAAAAGGGAAGAAATCGCAGCCGCCCACGCAGACTGCGGACAACAAGAAGAAACAGCCAACGGCATCACGGAAGAAAAATGGCAAGAAGGCAAAGGGCACAGTGTCTAACGAGGACAGAGGGTTGGCTGAAAATCTGGATCTGGCCCTCATCCTCGATGCACTCAAGAGGCGAATCAACAAGGTTGAAAAGGGGCGCTGGTCGGTCATCTCAACCCCGGAAGGTGTTGTTCTCTGTCAGCCGGATGCGCTCTGGCAGGAGATCAAAAATGCTGGCCAGAACAACCCGGAACTGTTGATCGGAGACGCTGACGAAGAAAGAAAACGGAAAATCATCGGAACGGTAGTCAAACGGATGAATCACGAACTGAAAGCGATTGAGACCAGTCAACTCGGCAAGGGCTATCACACCGCTCAATGCCTGGTGATTTCCGCCGATGGCAAGGCGGTTAAGGCCCCCCTGATCCCCTTTCGGGCCGAAGCATTTTATAGCCTTCCGTCTAAGCTTGAGTTTTCGAAGCAACCGAACCTCAGACGACTGGTGCAAAAGGTGAAACTGCCGAACCAGAGTCAAAAGGACGAAGCATGATCCGACTCAAGTCCCTCTTTCTGATTGGCGTCATGATCTGCCTGCACACGGCAAGTGCAGTTGCCTACCAGGACCCTCCAGAGCGGGGTTACTGGTGGTATGAGACGCCGCCGAAACAGAAGGAGAAAACAGAGGTGGAACAACCTCCAGCGATCCCCGACTACACTCCGCAGCAGATGATGGTGATGGACCCTGACATGCTGAAGGAATACGCCGAGCAGGTCACAAAAGAGGCGATCCGGGTGCCGACCGAAGAGAACGTCAAGAGGCACTACCTGGTTCAGGATCTGATCCGGCGCAAGGCCCGGGCATTTACGAACGTCTCTGAGATGGTCTGGCAGAAATATCCTGAACTGACGACCGCGAAGGACAATCCAATCACCGCACCGGGCCGTAACGCTTTGACCAGGGCTCATGTTGAAGAACGCCGGCAGGAGCTGGCCCAGGCTCGTAAAGAGTTCGCCCTGCTCTATTTCCGCTCAGACACCTGCGAATTCTGCCGGGCACAGGACCAGATCATCCCGCACGTTGTTTCCCGGCTCGGCTGGCAGGTAAAACCGATCAGCATAGAGACAGACTCGACCCTGGCCAACAAGCTGGGCGTTGAAACGGTTCCGACCCTGATTCTGATCAGCAAGGGGTCCCAAGAGTTTTTCCCGGTCACAACCGGGGTGGCCTCAGTCACAGAGATTGAGTCCCACCTGTTCCGGGCCATCCGCTTATTGCGTGGTGAGACAACCCCGGACAATTTCAACCTTTACGATTTCCAGAAAGGAGGCGGCTATGATGTCGAGACCCGACAGGGAGGATAACCCCACAAAGAACGGTTTTCTGGTTTATGAAGGTTTTTCCCCTGGGACGTTTGGAGTTTGTCATTTGCGGGTTATCCCCGGAAAAAAGAAGACCGTTCTCCTCGCCAGCGAGCTTACCCACAACCCCGGTCCCAGCATAGCCAACAGTGCCGGGGCTATCTGGTATTTCATTTTTGCACGGGATCTTTCACAGGGAGTCTTCCCCGAATGGGCACTGCTGGTTGAGCATTACAACGACAGGGCCATTTTGGGCCTCGCAGAAGGGAGCGACCGCTACGATATTGTCCACATAGGGCCGGAGAATAATGTTCACCGGAGCCACCAGTCCCCAGAAAAGATTGTGGATCTGGCAGGAATTTCCGCAACCGATCTGGAAGTAGACGAAAGCATCCTGTGTGTAAACCCCGATGATCTAGAAATGGAGATACGCCGTGACTCGCAACTTTTCCATTAAGGGCACCCTGACCATCATTCTGCTTCTGTCTTGCATGGCCTCGACTGCCATCGCCGGCTGGGTCGATGACTGGGTAGCCCAGAAAACAGAGTCAGCGCCCAGCAGGTATGAAGGACAGGTCAGAAACTACTACACAGCCGGCAGTTTCAGTGCCCGGTGGAACACCCGCAACGACTACCTCTGGAGCCTGAGTCTGCCGAAGGTGAAGACCGGCTGCGGTGGGATTGACGCCTTCATGGGCGGCATGACCTTCCTGAACACCGACTACCTGGTGGAAAAGCTCGAACGGATTATGAATGCAGCTCCGGCAGCGGCCTTCGATATCGCCCTGAAAGTCCTGGCTCCGCAGGTATCGGACACGATCCGCTCCATGGAGAGTTTGTCGTCGAAGCTGAACAGCATCCAGCTTGACGAGTGCAAGGCCTCCAAGGCGATGGTTGCAACGATTGCCAACCCGTTCGTCCCCAATCCCGCACAGAAGAAGGAGCTGGGAGCAATACAGACAGACTGGTGGCAGTCAACCGGTGTCGGTGATCTGTGGACCGAATTCCAGAAACAACGTAAAGCCGACAACGACAAGCCTGATGCTGCTGCCGCAGCCGGGTCCATGTCGGGCTGTTCGGCGGAATTCAAGGATGTCTTTGCCGGCGGAAGTGTTCTGGAGAATGTCGCGACAAAGATCGGCCTGACCAACAGTGACTATCTGGCCCTGATCCGGGGCTATGTCGGAGACGTGTATATCGAGGCCCCGAACGCCGCAACCGGATTCGGTGCCTACAAGGTGGCCGGAGACGATCCCTGCGAAAAGAACACCGGCCTGGACGACTTCATCAACGGCGATGCCGAGGGCCGGACTGTCGGTGGAGCCTGTACGCCGATCACGGACGCCAACAGCAACCTGCAAATCTACGTGCAGAACAGGATTTATGAGATCAACACCAAATACGCAACCCGGCAACCCCTGACCGCCAACGACAGAGCATTCCTTCAAACCATGCCGTTGCCGGTGTCTCTGATCCTGAAAAGTGCCAGAGCATCCAGGACAGTCGATGCGGAGGTTGAATATCTGGGTAGTGCCGCAGGTAAAGCCTATTCCTACCGGATGCTGGCCGACCTGTTCGCCAAAACCAGCAAACTGCTCTACACCGCCCAGACCGTCATGGCGACCCAGGACAACCCGACCGGAACAAACGGGGCCGCAACCTGCAGGATCGAGAACGTCAGGACCGCATCAAACAGAATCGCGGCGATGATGGAACAAACGTCTGACTTGCTCAACAAGGTCCGGGCCGACTATGCAACGACGCTGAACGAAATCAACGCCCTGGAAACCTTCGTCAAGCGTCGTAAGGACTTTTCAAACAGCGTCCGCACTCAACTCAGAGACAGATTCGGTTCGGGGCTTGCGGAACGTGCAACTCAATCAAGCATCTAAAAAGGAGGCAGGAATGGCAAAAGAGCAAAGAAGGCCGAACAACCGGCAGGAGCGTATGGAGCGCCGAGTCGAAATGGCGAAACGGGATGATGTTGAGGTTGTCCCTAAACGTGCGGCAGAGACCAACGATTTTATCCGCCTGTTAACCAGCAACGATTTCATCATCAACCGTCTACGGCAGCAACTTGGACGCCGCAACGGTGTCCCGGTTGAACAGGCAGTACAATTCCTTGAGCGCAACGAAACTCTTCGCCAGGAAATGAACACGCTTAACGCCGAGATCTGCGCGTCAATGGGGATGGATTACCGGCCTCCCCGGGGGTTTGATAATCCACTGAAGAAAAAGCCGGAACTGGAAGTGGTCGAAGAAAAGAAAAAGGCCAAGGCGAAGTGAACCATGAAGCCCCCGTAACAGGGGGCTTTTTGCTGACTTTGCTTGTTTTTGATAAACCCAGTTGCCCATTATGATTTCAGGCTCTTCCCCTGATCGAGTGGGTAGGTTAACGTTCAGCACATGAAAGATACCGATCTCTACGCACAAATTCTTGGTATTCGGGCCCCTTGGAGGGTTGCCGAAGTCAATCTGGCACTCGCTGCCGGCGAAGTTAGTGTTTTTGTCGAAAGAGACCCCGGCATTGTCCTTGTCTGTCCCAAATGTGGTCGTGAGGTCCCCGGCTATGACAAACGGCAGCGAAAGTGGCGCCATCTCGATACCTGCCAGTACAAAACCATGCTGATTGGCGAGGCCCCTCGCGTTCAATGTCCAGAGCATGGTGTTGTCACCGTTGACGTTCCCTGGTCTGAACCGGGCTCTGGTTTTACCGCCCCGTTCGAAGCCTTGGTGATCGACTGGCTCAAAGATGCCTCAGTTTCTGCCATTGCTCGCCAAATGGGGCTTAGCTGGAACGCCATCGACGGCATCATGGGCCGTGCCGTTGCCCGCGGCATGAAACGCCGCCAGGCCGAGGCACCGAAACACATTGGCGTTGATGAAACCTCCTTCCGCAAGCGGCACGACTACGTCACGATCGTTTCCAACCTGGCCGAAGGCCGTGTTCTTCATGTGGCTCTTGGGTGACACAAAAGGGATCTGGTCCAGTATTACGACAGTCTTTCCGCCGAGCAGCAATCAGCCATCGAATCGATCTCGATGGACATGTGGCCAGCCTACATCAACGCCACTCTGGAACAGCTCCCCGATGCGGAGCGGAAAATTGCGTTCGACAAATTCCATGTTGCCAAGTATCTCGGCGAAGCCGTCGACAAAGTGCGGCGCCAGGAACACAAACTGCTGCTCAACCAGGACCGCAATGATCTGACCGGAACCAAGCATGTCTGGCTAACCAATCCCGACAACATGAGCCGCAAACAGTGGCAGTGGTTCAGAACCCTGCGCGAGAGCAGTCTGAAAACCGCCCGGGCCTAGGCTCTAAAAGAGACCGCCGTGGGCCTGTGGCATTATGTTCGACGTCCCTGGGCCGCCAAAGCCTGGAAGAAATGGCTGTCATGGGCCATGCGCTGTCGTCTGGAGCCGATGAAAAAAGTCGCCAGAACAATCAAAGAGCACCTGTGGGGCATCCTCAATGCCATCATCCTGAAGGCAACCAACGGTCCGGCCGAAAGCATCAACAGCCGGATAAAAACGATCAAGGTCAGGAGTCGAGGCTTCCGCAACAAGGAACGCTTTCGTAACGCAATCTATTTCCACCTCGGTGGTCTCGACCTCTATCCCGAAGGTGTTCGGTAGAGGTTGCCCACTCGATCAGGGGAAGAGCATGATTTCAAATCAGCCACGTATATTGCGTAAAACCCGCCAATGATTATTTACAATTTAGTTTTGACAATTACCTGCCCCAGGTGTGCCGGATCGCCGATGACGTGAGAATTCACATCTTTCTTTCCACGCAGCAAATGGTACTGGTTATTTGGGTTCAAAGGTAAAATCTGCTATACATTGCAATGTCTTAAAATTTGGGGCAGAAACTCTTAGTTACTAAGGAGAATTCAGCGAATTCGGCAAGGATTTTATTTTTTGCAACGGGGGAGCAACAATGACATACTATATCTCGGAAGCAAGTTATGGAGATGATTATAGTTTAAGGGAGAATATTTCGGGAAATGATGCACTTGCCATATTAGAAAGTATCCAAGAATGCCATGCATGTGGAACATTGCCGTCTCTTAAAGCTGTTACAGAAAATTTAAGTAAACTTATACCATTTGATCACCTTGTTAGCTCTTTGGTAGAAACAAACAATATTGGGAACGTCATTTCCCATCAGACACTGAATGTTTCATATCCTAAAGAGTGGCTTGACTGCTACTTCGAAAATAAATTTGAGCAAATTGATCCAGTTGTTATTCATTTTTTCAGCACATTCTCATTTTCGTATTGGAACAAAATTCCAGGCTACATGGATAAAAACAGCTTTTTTTGGAAAATGGCTACAACTTTTGGAATTAAGAACGGATGCGTTTACGGTCAAAAGAATTCCAACTCAAAAGGGGGCACTCTTTTTTCTTTTTCTGGGAGCGAAATCCAACATAAACGACATGAAACTATCATAAAACTGATTGTCCCTCATCTCGATATTAAGCTTCGCCACTTGACGACCCCACCCCAAAACATGCAGTCAACTCTGACAAAAAGAGAGCTGGATGTATTGAATTGGATAAAGGCAGGCAAAAGTAATTGGGACATTTCTGTCATTCTTGGTATCAGTGAGCGAACAGTTAAGTTTCATGTTTCGTCAATCATAAGGAAACTCAACACAGTCAACCGGTCTCAAGCAGTTGCTGCTGGCATTGCTGCTGGAATAATTGATTATTAGGTAACTCTTCAGATAAAAACCACTTAAGGAATTCTGGATTTTTATCCCGATTTAACCTGTTGAAAGAATTCCAATCCAAAATTGCCGCAATCGCGAAAACCCCATCGGGCATTTTTATGGGCTCCCCTATAGCACCACATGGAAAACCTATTATGTTCAGCAATCTAAGAACTTTTAATTCAACAACCATATATATATAGCGGATATTATTAAGCAAACACCATTGAAAAAGCTCTCGATAGAGAAGAAGTGATACTGAATGCTTTCCAAATGGATATTCAATTAATTTTTTTCGAGTAACTTTTTTCATACAAAGTCTTGTAATTTCAGCTGTATCTAACGATTTTCTTATCTTGTGATTTTTTTCAACTAAGAAAGAAAAGTCTTGCTCAAGCATATATTTGTTACTGCTAGGTATGAGCCTTAACGATGCCTCCAATTCACCGCCCCTACCAAATACGCCAAATGAAATAGATCCATCTTCATAGCTATCAGTTTCTAGCTGTAAACTAGAATACTTTGTCCACATAAGCTCTTCTGTAAAGACTTTATATCGCAGAGAGTATGACTGAAGAAGATCCTCACTATTAAGTATTTTCACTGAATACTGTTCGCATGTCGAAGAATTTTTACTTCCTGCTCCTAGATTAACTATGCTCATATGTGTGTCCTCCTGAGCGAAGGATCACACATTCAGCCTTTGATGAAATATTGACCGATCTGACAGTTTACTTAAACTATCTTAAGAGATATAATTAAAAGTTTTGCAAAACTTTTAATTATATCTCTTCTGCAAGACAAAAATACCTGGCCTTTCGTACAGGTTGAAATTTCCCATCCCAAACACAGACAATGCCCAAAAATCAACTCAACTAGATCTGTAGTTTCAATTAGAACCGTGCAAATAAATCCGAGCAGAAAGCCATTCACGGTATCTAGGTGGAGCCAATGCGGAAAAATCAGCAACGTTTAAGGCTACACAGAATAGGCATTATCCGAGTTGTGACATCGCCAATGGTCAGCTTATTCACCTAAAATGTGTATCAAATTTCACACTCATGGTCGTCGCCAAGCCTGAAATAGTATTTAGCTACCCCGAGAACGGAAAATCAAAGTCCTCATATTTCAATCTTTAAGTGATTTCCAAACGCATCTACAATTAAAAAGTATGATTATAAATATAAAAGGAGCGGGGCATGGAAGTAAAAATACCGTATAATTTTAACTACAATGAAGATTTAACAGAGTTACTATGCAATAATAAACACCATATATCTTCTTTATACTTTTCGTTTTCGAAAGGAAGTAGGCCAGTTAACTCAGGTACAATCTCCATAAAATACCATTTAAAACGCTTGGAATTTTTAAAGTCTCTGCTTAATATCGACATTGTTTACGCACTTAATAGTGTTGTACCAACAAAACTTGATTACACAGATCATGAAATTTTGAATTGTGGGATTGTGGACATTGTTACTCTTGCGAGAGACGATATTTACCACCAAGTAAAGAGCTTTGTCGGTAAAAAACCTATCGAAAGCTTTTTGAAATATGAAACAAGTAGATTTTACAATTATATAACCGAAAACACAGGAGAGCTAAGAAGTGCATCAGATTATATTGTTTACGGCTTTGAGAAAGAAATTCCTCCAATAAGGGACAACACCCAAAAACATGGGTTCATAGTCAATGAGAACTGCTATCCAGATTGTGATAAAAAAATCCTCCACAATACAGAAGTTGTCCACAGAAACCTATCTAATGGAACAAAAGATTTTTCTTGCCCATACAAAGAAAAACGCATTCTTTATTCAAAGGAGTACATTAGAAGAATAATTAGCAATTACAGTATCGATTATCTGAAATTGTGCGATAGAACGATGACAGATAATGAACTAATGCAAGTTTTTATTGAGTGGATTCCATTTGTTGAATCATTAAATGATATGGAGGAAGAATATGCCTAATACAGCTGACAACATTGGTGGGTTTATTGATTCATCTAAGAAATTTTTCAATAAGATTGGCGGAAATATCATTGATCTAAAAATTTCCAATCGCAACAATATCGAAATAATTACTGCAGAAGATGATAACGAAGTTGATGTTTGCTCTGTTTATGTTGAATTCAACAATGGCAATATGTTTGGATCTAGCAATTATTTAGATGCATATAAACGATATCGCCAAATGAGATACGATTGGTGGGAGCATTTGGCAAAAGACGGTTATCCGCAATGGAACCCTAAGACAAGAATTATTGGGAATTTTTTTCCACTTATTAAGCAATCCCCACAGCACAAAGATGAATATCCGTCAGAAAAAGAAACCAGCTTCGGCTGTAAGCTAACCAGGGTTAGCGAGGCAGGACTGGGCCACCACTACTATGATCGAATTGCCAAGGACTTTGGGATTAATTGGCTACTTGAGGACGGCAACGGGATTGCAATAGGCCCAGATGTCGGGCTGCTTTACGCAGTTTCTGCTGCAATAGAGGTTAATCATCACTTTGACACCTTTCTCGATATTGGTGCTGGCACCGGCGAGCTCTCCGTATACGTCCTTAAAAATTCAACCACAAGAAAGATCATTCTCAATGAAGTTAGCCAAGCGCTGTTTGGACACTTAAAAAACTATGTTGGGCCCTTAGCAAGCAAAAATGGAGTAGACATCGATTATGCATTCGGAGATGCGCATCAAATCGACATCCCTGCCCAAATAAGCTTTTTATCTCTTGGCATATATTATGGGTCTCAGCCTGGATTCATAGAAAAGCACGGTAAAAAAATCAGCAAATCAATGGGTGCTAGCGGCGTACTGGCTGTGCAGAGCGGAATGCTTGAGGGCAGATTTAATATTTCTTCTATAACTGGCGATGATAGTAGATTACTCGATTGGAGCTGGTTTAGCAGAGAAAATACACTTTCTTCATGTTTTAAATATGTAGAATCTGTTTTTGTTGCTGATGAAGTTATTACATTCGCTGCAAATGATATTTGTGCATTAGATCCAATTATAAAAAAACTAAGAAACAGCTATCGCGCAACAACCGTACCACAAATGAAAATCTTGACTAACTGGCAATAATGCAAATTCATACTTTAGACAATTCCGAAATTGACAGGGTCATCAAGACTCACGTAAGTACTTTATATTTTGCAGGTGACACAGTATTTAAAATAAAAAACAACATTTCTTTAGCTCCTTACATATCATACGAGAATATTCGTCAAAGAAGAACGGCCATCCATCGAGAATACTTAAAGGGGGCAAAGTACTCGCCTGGGCTCTACAGGGGGGTGTGCTGTATACAACTCGACAACTCAGTAACTCCTGAGCCTTGCTTGATGATGAGACGATTCAGGAGAAATGAAATAACGGTATACGAATGGTTGCAAACAACGTCCATTGTTTCCGAGAAAACCTACCGTAGCCTGTTTAGTCGTATTTCCTGCTTCCATACAAGAACCAAAATAGCTCAAATAGATGCAAAAAAAGCGTTAAGCAACCTTCAGGAAACATTTAATAGCATAATAAATGAATCGTCAGCTAATAAACTAACAAATGAATCAATATTTCGCTGGGAAGAATATGTTAGGCAATTCTTATTCTGCACATATGAAAAGGGCCTTAATAAAAGAATAAATGGGGGATTCATTCGTGAGCTACACGGAGATCTACACACGAATAATGTCTTAATTTCAAATGGCAATTTATTGCCATTTGATTTTTTGGATTTTCCATATAAGTTTGTAAATGGTGACATTCTTATTGATATAAGTTTTTTTATAATTGACTTTTGCGCCAATAGAACCGAAGACATTCCATTTATTATTGACTTGGCTGTTGATGTTTTTATGGTTAGCAAAGAAATGTTGATTCCGTTTTTAATTCACGCATCACTAGTAAGATACGTGACGTTCAACTATATAAACAAAAAAGACACTTCATTATCTTACTATTGTATATCTCAATACTTATTGGAATTAAAATAAATGGCGATTCCGAGTGAAAATATTTCTCTTTCCTTTGAAGATTTGTCTATTACTCCAAGAATTCCGCAGATCCCCACAAGAAATGTCTGCATAAAGTCCAGAGCAGTAGGCAACCTCTACCTGAATACCCCCTTTATATCCTCGCCAATGGACACAGTAACGAACTCTTGTGTCGCCATAGAAATGGCAAGAAATGGTGGCCTTGGCATCCTCCACAATAATTATCCTCAAGCAACTTTAAATGATGAAATTAGAAAAGTTATTGCATTTAGGGAATTTTCAAGCGAAACGGCAACACTGAATGGTGAAAATTTAGCAGTAGGAGTGTTAATACCAACCAATTTAAAGTGCTTAACATCCCTAGAATATTACATTGAACTAGGCATAAATATTTTCGCTGTTGATTCCCTCCATGTTGCCCCCCAGAAGGTGCTTAGGCTTATTGAGGACATGAGAAGTAAGTATCCTGACCTCTTGATAATTTCAGGTAATGTGGCACACCCTGATGATGCTTCTAGGATGATCAATTGTGGTGCAAACGCAATTAGGGTTGGGTATAGCGCTGCATCAGTAAACAAAGGCCAAGGAATGTATGGCATTGGATCTTCTCAGGTGGATGCCATTATGAGATGTAGCATCGTAGCTAAAAGACACAATATCCCCCTAATAGCAGATGGTGGAGTAAAGACACCGGCTGATATAGCTATAGCCTTTGCGTTGGGGGCTAATTGTGTCATGTCGGGCAGGCTATTTGCCTCGAGCGATGAAGCCCCCGGTCAGGCGACCTACCAAAATGGAAAACTCGTCAAGACTTACTTGGGAATGAGTCGACCTGGCCTCATCGATTCAGACATGCCTCCAGAGGCAAAGCACTTAACTATTGAGGCCACCGGCAGTATAAGCAGTATTCTAGCTAAACACTCTTGGCACTTGATGACCAGCATTGCACGTGCTGGCTGTGTCGACATTGAAAGCTTTTTCAGCGACGCCGAAATTTCGATCCTAAGCTCAAAGGCCAGCCTTTCACAACTTTAAGGAGGAAATAATGTCTTCATGCTCAACATTGCCTTACAAGGTGGTTTGCTTCGACATGGATGGCACGCTTTGCACTCAAAAAACTAACATTTTTTTTGCTGAAAAATTAGGAGTTGAGGAGAAGGTTCACAAAATAGAAGAAAAACTAAGCAATGGCAAAATGGAATCTTCAGAATTCATGGTTATTGTTAGTCAAATCATGAAAGAACTAAGCATCGACGAAGTAATAAAACACTTTGATAGTCTTCCTGTACTATCTGGGATTGCTGAAACGGTCGAATATTTGGAAAAGTGTGGCGTGAAAACAGTAATTGCCACTACATCAAATAAGTTTTTTGCAGATTGTTTCAAAAATAAATATGGCTTCAATGAAACATTCGGAACTGTACATGAGGTGCATGAATGTGGCCGGATTGGAATTGGCACAGAGGTGTGCTCCAGCAGACACAAACCAATGCATATAAAGAAATTTTGCCAGATGAATGGGATATCAATGAGCGAAGTTGCGGCCGTAGGTGATTCTTTATCTGACGTTTATCTTTTTGAAGAAGTTGGATGCTCTATAGCCATAAATTACGATCAACACCTAATCGGAAAAGCTGATCATTACATTAGAACTGACAATATGATGGATATCATCAAATTTTTGGGGGTTTAATATGAACATCAATAAGATAGATTTTAAAAAAATAATTGAAAAAATAGATGAACCGTACAGGCCAGAAACGATTGCGGTTTTAAACGATAGAGTGTGGGTTGAACTTTCACTACATAAAGGTCCTTTCCCTCTAGGAATGCATCATCACGAAAAAGATGACGAGTTGTTTATTTGCCTTGAAGGTGAGGTTTCGATTCAATTTCCAGACACTTGCACTACGCTGGAGAAAGGGCAGGCTATACATATCAAAGCTGGGCAAAAGCACTGCCCGATTGCAACCAACAACTGCTTTTTGATTAGGATAAAATCTGTGCCCCATATGGAGGCCACACTTGAAGATGGAAGGATTATTTCCCGAAAAACCTTAGAGGATCTCAACAAATAGGCGTTAGGCTAAACATAGCCAGAAAATCACATTTACTTTGAGGAATAAATGAAGAGCCTAACATCTACCTTAATCACTGGGATGGCAGTAGGTTTAATCTTTAACTTGATGGGTCTTCCTATCCCAGCCCCACCAGCGCTTGCGGGTGTAGTTGGCATACTTGGGGTATATTTTGGATTTATAAGTGTAGATGCATTTAGATCCTTTCAAAAGGAGGATAAAGATGGCACTGACATGCCTTGAAGCCCTTGCTGGAGGAACAATTCTTGGAATAATTTTTCGCGCATGTCACCTGCCAGTCCCAGCACCAAGTGCCTTCGCAGGTGTTGTCGGAATTTTTGGTGTTTATTTAGGGGGGTATGTTATTCCTCAATATTTTGGATTGGGATAGGACAATGGGAATCCACATAAATGCTCAAAAAAATGATATTGCGCCAACGGTGCTAATGCCCGGAGATCCTCTTAGGGCCAAATACATTGCATACAATTATCTATCGGAAGTCACCTGCTACAATGAAGTAAGGAACATGTATGGGTATACTGGGACATATCGCGGCGAAAGAATCTCCATACAAAGTTCTGGCATGGGTATTCCGTCAATGGCTATTTACGCCCAAGAGCTTATTAGTGAATTTTCTTGCAAGAAGCTAATGCGCATAGGAACAGCAGGATCGCTACAAAAAGATATCAAAATAGGGGACATTGCGGTTGCAGTATCAGCATCCACCGACTCTTCTTTTCTGAAAAATATTTTTCCACATATAAGCTATTCACCAACAGCATCAACAACATTACTAACCTCTCTACAGGAGACAGCCCGTCTCTTAAAACTGCCTATACACCTAGGAATTTTTTTTACATCTGATCTATTTTACAATGATAATACAAACCTATTTCGGACTCTAAGAAAATATAATTGTATTGCGGTTGAAATGGAAACCGTTGCCCTATATGCCATTGCTGCAAAGTTTGATGTTCAAGCTCTGGCAATATGCACTATTAGCGATTTAATATTTGACAATCAATGCATGAGCGTAAATCAAAGAGAGTCTGGACTAAGCACTATGATTGAATTAGCGCTAAACTCACTAACTTTATAGCAATACAACATTTTCTCAATTTTAACACCGATAACTATAGTTAAAGTACCATAGCACTATAATTATTTTTATAATTTTTGAATAGTTAACAAGCTGCACAAATCAGTTTATTATTTATTATTTTGAGATTAACAGATATCCCTTAGAACAATTAAGATTGAAAAATAACTGCCGGAAATACAATTTTAATATCTATTTCACATAATTTAAATATAGGGCCTTGATATGAACACGGACATAAATACTCACGACTGGCTACATAGATCACAAAGTGAGCGCCCTATTATTATTGCCGGTCCCTGTAGTGCAGAAACAGAGCAACAGGTCATGGAAGCGGCGGAATCTTTAAGAGGTATGGGGATTTCTTATTTTCGAGCCGGCGCTTGGAAGCCAAGAACAAGACCAAATAATTTTGAAGGTGTTGGTGACATTGCCCTGAAGTGGCTAAGTCGAGCAAGGATGGAGACCGGCCTAAAAGTATGTACTGAGGTCGCCAATGGAGATCATGTCAGAAAAGCATTAGAGAATAAAATTGATCTTATTTGGATAGGTGCAAGGACAGCAGGAAACCCTTTTTCTGTTCAGGAAATTGCAAGCGAATTAAAAGGTGTTGATGTCGAAGTTCTAGTCAAAAATCCAATATCTCCTGATATTGAATTATGGATTGGGGCACTAGAAAGGATCTACAATTCAGGGATCACAAAACTGGGCGCTATCCATAGGGGTTTTTCAATATACGGCAAAACAACCTATAGAAATCCACCACTATGGGACATTCCAATTGAGCTAAAACGATTAGCCCCAACTATTCCAATAATTGTCGATCCTAGTCATATATCAGGAACAAAGAGAGGGTTGGCTAGAATTATTCAAGGGGCTCTAGAATTGCGCCTTGATGGCTTAATGATAGAGGTTCACCCTTTCCCTGAAAATGCTCTGAGCGACTCTAAGCAACAGATTTCTCCTGCCGCTCTAGAAAAACTATTAGGAGAAACGCTAATTGAAGACAACAACAATAAAACTCTCGAACCTATGCCAGACGCAAAAGATATCCTCGATTCTCTACGCAAAAAAATCGACAGAGCAGACGATAGGCTCATGGGGGCGTTGAGCGAAAGGATGTCTCTTGTCTCAGACATTGGACGGCTGAAAAAAAAATGGGGGTTGCCTGTTATCCAAAATTCTAGATGGAAACACCTCTTAGAAAGTGTAGTGGCTCTTGGGAAGGAAAAAGATCTGTCGATCGAACTGATTGAAAAAATATACGTTCTTATCCATAAGGAGTCGATCAATATGCAAAGCCTAATAATGAATAAAGAATAAAAATGGCCCTTTGCTAAAGCAAGCTTTTTAATCACCACAACAATAGCAGAAAAACCTTATTGAGATGGCAGATATTAAATCCCTCCAGCATCTGATCGAACTTATGGCCGTACTAAGGTCGAAAAGTGGGTGTCCATGGGACAGGCGACAATCGCCCGAATCATTAAAGCCATCCGTTCTTGAAGAATGCTATGAGCTCCTTGACGCAATTGATCGAGGTAGTAAGGATGAGATTCGTGATGAGCTAGGGGATCTTCTCTTGCAGGTTATATTCCAGTCCCAAATTTTTTCTGAGCAAGGGGATTTTACAATTTATGATGTTGCTGACTCTATTTGTAAAAAAATAATTCGTAGGCACCCAAATGTTTTCACTGAAAAAAACCTCCGAGCCCATGACCAAAAATGGGAAGAAATTAAGGCCAAAGAAAGGGTGGAGAACGGCCAGTCAAATCTCCTGTCAGATCGAATTCCAAGGAATTTTCCCGCCTTAAAATATGCCTCAAAGTGTAGTGAGTTAATTGAAAGAGAAGAAGCGCCAAAGCTTTTTTTTCAAATTAAAAATCAACTCCTAAAAATCAATGACCTAATAAAGATGCTATCTGGAAATCATGAAAAGAGAGCTAGCATATTCGGAGAAATGCTTTTTTGCGTCGCAAGATTGGCGCACACCCTAGGAGTAGACCCAGAAGACGCACTGCGCAATATTGTAAGAAGCAAAATCCATGAATATGATACTTGATTGTAAATTTCCTTAAAACTGTATCAACAAATACTCTCTTGGAGTGGCAGTGAAAAATATTATTATTTCGCATAAAGAAGATATAGACGGCTTAGCATCTGCGGCATTTATAGTAAGCTATCTTAAAAAAGACTTTAATTGTAAAAGAATTGAAATAAAACTTTTTGACTATAACCAATTTCCTGAATACCTCGGGACTTTGAATAAAGGGGATTTTAGCAACTTGTTCATTTTGGACCTAGGTCTAAATGATTCCTCAGCTAAAAAAATTATTGACTGGCCTATCAATAAAAACAAGACAGCCACATATAGACGAAACTATATTGACCATCACCAATTCCCTGAACATCTATTTGATAATATTGACTCCATAAAGTCTCGCTTTAATAAGTTCATCAATCCGTGCGGATTGAATAAGCCAATCGGTGAATTATGTACAGCCTCGATTATATATGACGAATATTTCGGAAGAGACACAGATCATTTCAATGAAATATTGATACTTGCCTTGATTAGTGACAATCAAAAGCTTTACCATAGTTCAGAAAGCAATATGAAAAAATTTGCAAGCAAATTCAATAAATACATTTCTTACTATCAAGATAACAATAAAAAACTTCTTTCATGTATTCACAAAATGACATGTCCACTTGGATGGGATGAGTTGAAAAAAGACATAGTAGAAAGTTCTGGTAAGGTTGAATTCTGGTTTTCTAATCAATATATAAGCATTAAAAACAATCGAGTTGAGAGCTCAGGGAGAAAAAAGATACTTGCCTCCGCAGGAAGAATAAAATCAGATGACATAACTAGGCTCCTTCAGGAGGAATTTCCAGGATACGATATATATGTCGGCCTTTCTACCCTTAATAACTACGCTAACATTAGAACAAATATGCCAATAGCAAATATAATTGCCGAGAGTTTCAACGGTGGAGGGCATCCGAGAAGGGGAGGATTTAAGATACCTCCAAATTTTTTGCAGGGAGATCCACAAAAGGTTGATTCAAAATCGTTCTTAAAAAGTTTTTTAACCTCGTTTGAGAATAGGTTAAAGTTACTGTTGGTGGATTAGTTCCAGCATTATTTGTGGTATATCAATCGGCATTGAAAAAATGGGCTGTACAGAGATAGTTATCACCTGACACATCCACCCTTGGCGGGGTGACGGGTTAAAAAGACCCACCATCGGTGTCCAATTTTGATCCAGCTTAGCGGGTTTTGGTCGCTATTCCTGGTCTTGGTTCTCTAACTGGGTGGTGATCAGCAGTGCGGTTTTCTCGTAGAGTTTTAGGGTCAGATGAAACAGAAGCTGGCCGCCGCTCTTGGATGAAAGTACGCAAATGAATAAATTTAAAGAATAATCGAGGCGGTAATACGCCTTCTCGCTTGACCAAAAGACAAAAAGACTCCAGCGTCGCTTCGCTCCGAAATACGCAGAGAATTAAGCAATCTTGACAGCGGCAAAAAAAATCTTAAAATAGAAGTCATTACTCTACTCTATTTTTTAGAGACTTCTGCATCGCAGAATAAACTTTCAAGGAAAGCCCTTGATCGAAAAACCCCAGGCATGGGACGTATCATTACAGGGAGAAACCGAAGCCCGGTGATCCAATCCACACGCAACCGTGGACTCCCCTGTATGCTGTAACGCCGCACCACATTTCCACCGTAGTTTTTCTTGACGGCTGACAGTTTTTTCGTGCGACTTTTCTCACAGCGCACCCACATATCCAATATCTAACCTCACCCATTCTGGCATTCGCCTTGATGGGTTTTTTTATATCTGCACATCAACCCATCCCAGCCGGGAGGAGAAATCTTCCCCGTCGTGGGGTGGACTCCTTTTTGGCCGGGGAAACCCAACAGAAAGGAGAAACACGATGTACAACAAGGTTCAACTGATTGGCAATTTAGGCAAAGACCCCGAACTGCGCTATACCCCTTCCGGGACTGCTGTTGCAACATTTCCACTGGCAACATCAGAGAAGCGCAAAAACAAAGACGGGGAAGTTGTCGAAAAAACGGAATGGCATAAGATCGTTACTTGGCGCTTTCTTGCCGAACATTGCCACGACTATCTTCTGAAGGGACGACTGGTTTTTGTCGAAGGCAAGATCCAAACGCGCTCCTATGAAGACCGGGACGGAAACAAACGTTACGTCACGGAAATCATCGCTGACCAGGTAAAATTTCTGGAAAAGTGCGAAGTACAAACGGGAGCATCCTCACCCGCCCCGCATCAGACAAACAATGATGGCTGGGCCGATGAAGAGACTCCATTCTAATCACTGATCCGCAGTTGTAACCCGCCCCACAGGGGAGACATTCTCTCCCTGCCAGGGGAAAACTGTCTCCCCTGTTCGGCATCAGCCAACAAAAAAGGAGACAGTATGACAACTCAACTCGCCATCAGAAACAATCAAGCCACTTCTTTGTCTGTTCTGGACGAGGAGAAGATCACACTTGTCAAAAGAACGATCTGCAAAGGGGCCTCCGATGATGAGCTTCAGCTCTTCGTCAACCAGTGCAACCGCACCGGTCTTGACCCCTTCTCTCGGCAGATCCATGCCATCAAACGCTGGGACTCAAGCCAACAACGCGAGGTTATGTCTATTCAAACCTCGATTGACGGCTTCAGGCTGATTGCAGAGCGTACCGGCAAATATGCAGGTCAGCTCGGCCCTTTTTGGTGTGGAACAAATGGAGACTGGCAAGAAGTATGGATTCAGGATGCACCTCCGCTTGCTGCGAAGGTTGCTGTTCTGCGTTCCGATTTCAAAGAACCCCTCTGGTCTGTTGCACGGTTTAACACTTACGCGCAGAAAACCAGGAAGGGAGAACTTACTCGTTTCTGGAGAACCATGCCCGACCTGATGATTGCCAAAGTTGCTGAAGCACTGGCTATCAGGCGAGCCTTCCCGCAGGAATTGTCCGGCCTTTACGTCGAAGAAGAAATGGACCAGGCTGGCCCTCCTGTCGAGAAATCTCCGTCGAACACGAACCATCAGACCTCCGCCCTGTCAAATACTCCGTCACCAACCGACCCCAGAGAAGGTGAGATCCTGCTTTCCAAAGGTCAGATCAAAACTCTGGAGCGAATGGTGAAGGACGCAGGAGCGGACCAGACAAAGTTTTTCGAATATCTGGGTATCAGATCGTTTGAGGAATTACCGCACAGCCAGTACACGCAAGCCATTGAGGCACTCAAGCGGAAGCAGGAAGGAAAACCGATCCAGCCGCCGCAGAGTATCGAAGCTGTCCTGTCCGCGCTGGCGGCCCACAAGATCGAAGCAAAATTGTCCGAAGATGGAAAAACCGTCTATGCAGACTCCTACAAACACCGGAATTTGCTTCGTCAGATGAGTTTCCGCTGGGACAAATCCATGAAGAACTGGTACCTGACCGTCTAATATCGACCGGCAGCATCAGACAACCGAACGAACAACCCGTCACCGGGGAGACAATAACTCTCCCCAGTCGGGGTGCGTCCTGTCTCCCCGGTGTCCAACACCGACAAGGAGACAAGACCATGATCGAAAACACCATCTACGCACTCGCCAATGTCCGCATCAAGAACATCCTGACCGGCACTATCCTCGGCTCCTGCATCGTTGCTGCTGTTTGCATCGCGGGAGGTTTGATGTGAGTCGCTCAGGACAATTGATGAAAACGAAACTTTATCGCATCGAAAGAATCAGTGAGAGCTGGGAACGACGGATTGTTGCAGGAGGTTTTATCCAGCACCGGGAGATTTATCAGGATGGAAGCAGAGGCCCGTGGCAGTTTTACGTGTCCTATTTCGATTCCACCCCGGCTGGTCAATACGGAACCTGCGAAGTTGCAACAATCAACGGTCTCACCACAATCCCAATCGACCCTGACAATCACATCAAGGTCAATCGCCGCTGGTATAGCCGCCGGCATTGGGACCATTAATCATCGTCAAGCAACACCAACCCCACGGGGCGGATCAGACATCCCCCTCGCGGGTTTTCTGCGTCCGCACCTTCTTTTGATGGGAGACGGACATGAGCAAACTTCAGGTATTTCTCGAAAAAGCACTTCGGGAAAATTCCAAAAATAACAGTAGCCATCTCGGGGACCGCAGCAAGTATGTCGGAGCATCTGACATCGCTGGCTGCCCCCGCAAAGCGGTTATAAATAAACTCCAGCCGGAGGACTTCGATGCAAAAACGCTGCTGCGTTTCTCTCGGGGTCATGCGGCAGAAGATCTGATCGACGGTATCTTTCGGGCTGGTGGTCTGACCCCGCAACGCGAGGTTGAACTTTCCCACCCGGATTACCCGGAGATCAAGTGTCACATCGACTTTCTTTTCAACTCAAAAACCAGCGGTCGCTATCACATCATGGAACTGAAAACGACCAACGGCCTCCCGGATGTCCCCTACGAAAGCTGGGTGAATCAGCTCCACGTCCAGATGGGATTACTTGAACTGGACAAACCTGGTGTAGCTATCGGAGGAAGCATCCTGGCGGTCGATCTGAATGCTGGAAAATGGAAGGAATTCAACTCGTTTACGCCGAACAGGATCTTGTTTGATGCCATGATTATGAAGGGGCGTCATATCCTGTTTTCGCTCAACGCCCCGGAAACCGCCCAGATCGAACCCGGCATCCTGTGTGGATACTGTTCCCACCGTGGAACCTGTCCTGCCTTTGCCGGTGATGAGATCGAGATCCCACAGGAAATTCGAAATCTCGCTGCGCGGTATCTGGAGAAGAGTGAAAGCAAGAGATCCTTGGACAAGGAAATCAAAGGACTGAAACAGGAAATCCTTTCCTTTACCGGAACAGAATTCAAGGGACATGCTGACTTGCTTCAGATTTGCGCAAGTGAAGTCGGCCCCTCTGAAACAGTAGACTCCAGGCGTCTCAAAGAGATGTTCCCGGAGGTCTACGACCAGGTAAAAAAAGAACGGGCCGGATTCACCCGGCTTGATGTCGCCAAAATCAAAAAACAGGCTGTGGCCTGACCTACCCCGTGCAGGGCGCTTTACGCCGCCCTCAGAGGGGACTCTCCTTTTCGGAGCGGCGTTACTGCGCCTTCGGAAAGGAAGAATCATGCTGAAAGACAAAACGCTGCTGCTGGCCATCTTTCTATGTCTGGTGCTGTTTGCCTTGATGGTAACACCCAGGCCCAAACAGAATTTCCAGCAGTTTGCCAAAGCTTATGAAACCTATCGTGAGATGCAGGAGGTGGTGTCATGGTCGCACTGACAAAACACGCCGCCAATCGCATCCTGGAACGTGAAATCCCTTTCGAGGCCATAGACGCCTGCCGGATGGTTGCACCGATCCTGAACGAGAACCCCTTGAGGTTCCGCTATCGGGATCTGGTTATTGTCGCCAGAAAAGCAGGAGATTCTCCCCGGATTATCTCCGTGTGGAGGGTGGAATGAAGCTCTGTGACCTCGAATGGGAGAAAGTCGAAGAGGAAGGATCTGTTGCGTACCGTGCCACTGGCCCCCGTGGGGCTGAATACGGCCTGGTCCGCAATGTCCATCACCCACAACAGATGTTCGCGATCAGTATCAGATCCAGGAAGATATTTCCCGGCTGGTACACAGATCGCGATGGAACAATCAAAAGAATCTGCTGATTAACACCCACCCCGACCCGGGAGGAGACAACCTCTTTCCCGGATGGGGAATTGTGTCTCCTTCCGGTCGCTTATCGACAAGGAGAAGACACATGCAGGAAAAACAATTCAGCATCGCAAAGACTTTCGATCTGGAAGGGCTCCCCGAGGAACTGATGATTCGCGGCTTTGCCGAACGGACGGTGTTCGTTCCAGGCATCGATTCGGGCTACCAGTTTCGCAAGGAACTCCTTTCAGACCTTCTTGCCTGGCACATGCTTGGCGGAATCGAAGGACTCTATCTCTCCGGTCCTACCGGGTCCGGAAAATCCACCCTGATTACCCAGGTTGCCGCTCGTCTGAACATCCCTGTTCAGCGGGTCACCGCTCACAGCCGGCTGGAAACGCCTGAGCTGATCGGTCACTACGCTCTGGTTGATGGCTCCATGTCTTTTACGGACGGCCCTCTCACCACGGCAATGCGGGAAGGACACTGGTTCCTCCTCGATGAAATTGATCTGCTCGATCCGGCGACTGCTGCCGGCCTCAACGGGATTGTCGAAGGCTCACCTCTGGTGATCCCAGAGAAGAACGGTGAAATGGTACATCCTGCTTACGGTTTCCGCTTCATTGCAACCGGGAACACGGCAGGAGCCGGTGACCAGACGGGACTCTACCAAGGCACCATGCGTCAGAACCTTGCTTTTCTGGACCGCTTCTGGATGGTCGAAGTTGGCTATCCCGAACAGGAACAGGAGAAACTTATTCTGGCAAAGGTTGCTCCCGGTATCCCTGAAGGTGTCAGAGATGGAATGATTACTTACGCCACTGAGGTACGAAAGCTCTTTATGGCGGGACAACTCGAAGTCACCCTCTCCACGCGGACCCTTGTCCGGTGGGCGAAAATGTCGGAATTCTTCCGTCCGCTCGCCAACCAGGGGAAAAATCCGCTGCAACACGCACTGGAACGGGCACTGACCTTCCGTGCGGAACCCGAAACCCGCAGTTCGCTGGCAGAGATCGCTCAGCGTATTTTCGGATAGGGAGGGCAACGTGCAAATTCATCTGAGATACGACAACCCTGACGGTACGCAGAAGGACTGGATAGGTGAAGCCAACCAGTTCGGCGTCAACATCCAGTGGGGCAGAAGGGGGCAGGTCAGTCAAGGGATGCAGATCCCGGCAGACAGATGTCATCCAACTCCTCACGACGAGCTGCACCGCCGGGCCAACAAGAAAATTTTAAAAGGATACCGGAAGGTCAGTCAGGTGACGGATGCGAACGACTCGCACCCAACTCCATCGCCTGAGAAGGTTTCCCGTCCACCCAAAGCCGCAAAAGCTCTGGCCGAGTGGACTCGTAAGACCGATACCGGTCCTTCATGGTTCTAATTACAACGAACAATTGATCGACCAATCCCGACACGGGGGAGACATTCTCCCCTGACAGGGCAGGTGTTTCTCCTGTGTCTATAACTGACAAGGAGAAAACACTATGGCCAGACTACGCAAAGAACATGAAGAATGTCACAAGGACGAAAGATGGTTAGGGAACATGCGGCGCAACAAAGAGCGTCCGTACCTGGCCGGGCTAAAAACTTTACGGCTAGGTAATGTTGCCTACGATATTCACGGCAAACGGCTACCGGAAGAATATGCCCCAATCTTCATAAACAAAAAAGAATACTGGGAATACGACAGAATCATGGTTGAGCGGTGTCACAGATGACAACGCTGAACACTACCCCATAAAAAAGCCTCACCTGGGAGACACCTTCTCCCTGTGGGGAGTGGTGTGTCTCCCTGGTGCATTGCACCCACTAAAGGAGACACGCCATGCTCGATCTACTTCAAAAACTCATCTGTTTCAGTCTCGATGTTCACATCTGGAGCGGCAGGAAGAAACTCACTCCTGCTGATCTGAATCTGGACGGTGAAGAGATCCCCCCGGAGGAACTTGCATCCCTGGGAGCCAAAAAAATCTGTCACCCGGTTCTGCTGACCCGGTTTCAGGCTCTGCGACGTCGTGCCGAACGCATCTGTGAATCGGCTGGTGTTCGCTTTCTGGGCGGCTTTGCCATCCCGGAAGAGAAGGCCGAAGAAGTCGCAAAAGAACTGGAAGCGGTTGCGGCTGATTTTGAGGCCGAGAAACAGGAATTCCTGAAAAGCTATGCCGAGAATATGCAGGCATGGTTGACAAACCTCCCGGATCGCTGGCGGACAATGGTGGAACAAGCCGTTGAATCGCCTGATCATGTTGCCACCCGCCTGTCTTTCGGCTTCCAGACCTTTCAGGTTTCTGGTGTCGAAGGGCTGAACAGCGGCCTTGAAAAAGCCACAAGCGGACTTGGTGACCAGCTCTTCCGGGAAATAGGTCAAGCATCCCGTCTGGCCTGGAGTCAGTCTTTCCAGTCACGGACTAGGGTAAGTCAGAAAGCTCTGCGTCCGATCCGCAGCATCCTCGAAAAAGCGAAGGGTCTGGTCTTTATCCAGCCATCGCTTGGACCGGTGATCACCGGTATCGAACAGGAGCTGGACGGGGTACCCAAGGCCGGCTACATGGAAGGTCGTGATTTTCATGCCCTGGTCGGCATCCTCAACACTCTGTCCAGTCTTGACAATATCAACCTCAACGTCGAGGAAGAACAGAAAGAGCCCGAGGATTCCTCAGACCCGGAAGAATCGAAGTCTGAAAGGAACGCAGGGGGCGATGATGTGACCGGGGATGATCCGGTTGTCGTCGCAAAAGAAGCAAACACCGAAGTTGATGTTGAGAGCGTCTTTGAACCGATTCCCGAACCGGGCCAGAGGCAGACTATCGTCACGTCTCCAGTCACCTGGTTTTAGGAGGTCGAGACATGGGCAACCTCTCTATTGAAGAACACGTCAACCAATACTGGGAAACCATTGACCTGCACTCCCTGCGGAATGCGTTGCAAATCGTCCACCTGCGACATCGGGAGGATCATGAATTGCTGAATACGCTGAACGCGTTGGGAGACCCTGACCTGGAATCTTTCCTTGTGGAAATCCAGGAGAGGGTCAAGCAAAACGAAGCATGGACCGAGAAGGTTCTGGCTCGCATCGCTGAACTCGAAGCCAGCGACTGAACCTTCCCACCGATCCCCGCCGTTCCGGGACGTTTGATTTTATCTGACGCCCCGAACGGGGGGCGTCCGTGGAGGCTCTATGAATATTTCAAAATCACTGCCAATTGTCGCAAAGGCGATGGGCGATCAGATGGGAGTCAACGTTGTCATTCGCGGGAACGCTGCGGCAACGAATGGGAAAACCATTTACCTGCCGGAACTCCCGAAAGACGACGCTGAGGCGACCCTGCTGGCGCGAGGCTTTCTCGACCACGAGGCCGCTCACGTTCGACTGACGGACTTTTCCGTTACCGAAGACGACCCTTATCTGAAAAACCTGACCAACATCATTGAAGATGTAAGGATCGAGAAGGAAATGGGACAGCTCTACCCGGGCTGTGCCGTTAACCTGCGGAATCTGGCGAATCACCTGGCTGAAACCGGGAGTTTCGACTTCGACCCGGACCAGCCGGATCAGTTGTTTCTCGGTTGGGCTCTGGCTCGATGTCGTAGCAGGATTCTCAAACAGAACGGTCTTGATCCTGTCTTTACAAACGCAAACCAGATCCTTAAGCCCGCTCTTGGGGCTGACCTGCTCGGTAAAGTCGGAAAGCTTCTTGATAATGTCGGGAGCCTGAATACGACCAAAGCATCGCAAACTGTGGCTGCTCGTATCCTCCAGTTGCTTCGGCAGGAACAACAGCAGGCACAGTCACAATGCCAACAGCAGCAGGACCAGTCCCCCGAACCTTCTTCAGAAGAGGAACAGGGGCAGGGCCAACAGGATCAAAACGATTCCTCTGTGTCCAATCAGGACAACGAAACGGATGCTTCCGAAGGGACAACCGAAGAATCCGGGGCGCAGCAGGAGCAGAATCAAGACGACGGCAGCGAACTCAGTGACCAGGGCAACGACTCTTCCGGGTCTACCACGGACGCTGACAAACCGTCTCAAAACAATAATGTCAGTGCTGATGTTCTCAATCAGATCCTTAATTCCTCTCCTACGGAAGAATATGGAGATGTTGGGGAGATGGTCGGGGCAGAGCTGGAAGCAAAAGCAGAGGAAACAACTCCTGCTACCGCAGAAATGCTCTACCCGGGAGAAGATGGAGGATCTGTGAATTTCAGTTTTCCCCCAGACCTGGGAACTGTCCGGCGTAATACCTCAGCACTTCGGTCCCGCCTCGGGTCTTTGATCCAGGCATCAAAACTGAAGAGGTCGTGCGCCGGTCGATCCGGGCGAAGAATAGATCAGCGTGTTCTGTGCAGGCTTCCTGTCGGTGATACGCGAATTTTTCGCAAAAGGGAGGAGAAAACGGCTGTCAACACCGCCGTCATTATCCTTCTTGACCGCTCCGGGTCGATGAACAGCAGAATGTCTCTGGCAGCAGAGGCAACCTTGGCTGTTACCGATGCACTGCATACCGTTCCCGGTGTCAGTGCCTGCTCGGCAGCGTTCCCGGGAGAAATGGCAACCGTCATTCCCCTCACCCCGTTCGGGGCAGCTCCGGCCCAGACCCTCAAAAAGTATGGGATCGTGGCTGACGGGGGAACCCCTCTTGCTCATGCTCTTGGATGGGCGGCAGTTCAATTCGCCTTACGTCAGGAACCACGCAAGATATTGGTGGTTGCAACCGATGGCGCACCCTCAAATCCTGAGCGGGTTCGTACTTATCTGGAACGCTTGGCGGACCAGGGTGTTGAGCAGATGGCCGTCGGCATCATGGATGATGGTGCTTGTGGGTGGTACTTCAAAAACCATAAGACGATCCAGAACATCCATGAATTGCCGAACGCGCTGTTCGATATGCTCAAGGACGCTCTGACCGCCTGACAAAAAACAAATCCAACCCGGACAGGGATGAGTGATCCCCTGTCCGGGGCTTCTCCCTGTATCTATTCGACAAGGAGAAGTTGTGAAAAAGATACTTAAAATCCACATCAGCAACGAATTCGCTGAGGGACCGGAAGCCGCTGTCATCGAGATAGACGACAAACTCCAGTCCCGCATCCAGCAGCTCGCCTCGGCAGCCAAAATTCTCAACGTTTATTCGGTCAGGGAATTCAACGGTTCTCCCGAATTCTTCATGCGTGACCACGACAATGAAGACGAGACGATCATTCCCCGCCCACCAAAGGACGGAAACGAGGAAATGGCTTGCCGGGTGGAATGTGTGACCTTGAATGTCACGGCATCGGATTTCTATTGGAGCGGATACGTCAAACATACCGACATCTGCTTTGAAACCGAAACCGTCAGTCTGAATGACCTGGGGATATCACCGCAACCGGTACCGCCGATGGTCGAAGTCCTGAAGAGGATTGAAGCATCGTTGTGTACCGGAAGCGTAAATGATCCTGCGGTACAGGAGGTCATGAAAGCTGAGGTGCGCCGTGCGCTGTTCAGGGCAGACGACCGTTCCTGAAACTGCATGGCGAACTCTGAACCGACGAAAACCAACCCGTTGCGGGGATTCTTTCCCTGTTGCGGGGGAAGTTTCCCCAAGGAGGCTTGTATGGTTGCAAAAAAAGCACGGCCCAAGGCTGTCCAGGGGGAAACTCTTGAAATGAACTCCCCCTGTGGCAAGATCTACGTCACGATGAACGACAACCCGGATACTGGGGATCTCTTGGAGATCTTCGTCCGGTTTGGAAAATCGGGGACCTGTGGCAGCCTGGTCGCTAACGCCCTGACCATCATCACGTCCTACGGACTTCGATCCGGCATGGATGTGACCGATGCGATCAAGGGGTTGATCGGCCACGGTTGTCACCGCGCTCCCGTGCGTGACGAAGACGATAATATTACGTCCTGTGTCGATGCCATCGGCAGGGCCATCCGTATTCATGCGGGGCTTGAGCCGGAGGAAGAAGAACAGGACAATGACCAACAGGAGGAGGATGTATCATGAAAAGACTGTTAACGGTATTGATCTTGGTCTCACTGGTTCTGTCTGGCTGTTCCGCAGCCAGTCTCCAGAAGGCTGAAGAAAATACAAGAGTGACCGGCATGGTGCCTGGCGGGGGAATTGTTTATCTCCCGATCTGGGCGGCATCAACGGTTGCCGGAAGTCCAGACGTTGAGCTTACCGAGGATGATAGGGCTCGGATAGCAGAAAGTCTTAAGCAGGCGAGGGCTAGAAAGCCTGATTGTATTGAATGGCCAGGGCAGGTGATCGGAGAAAATAAATATCAAGTCGATTACGCCTGCCCAACGGACCCGAACTGGGATGAAATTAAGGCCCAGATCCAGTCCGGCCAAAAACAACAGCAGGAGGCTGTTCATACGGCAGCGGCAACGAAAGCTGCCGACTAGGTTTTGACATTTTGACGGATAGACACAGCGGGGCTTAATGGCCCCGCTGCTGTCTCCTTCCGGGTGAAGTCCAGTAGGGCTTCCTGGATCTCCTGTCTACACGACGGGTGATGCGGGAAGCCCTACTGGTTTCAACATCACTTCACCCCAACAAAAGGAGAACAGCCATGTCCGTCAAAGTCAAAATCAACAATCGCGAATTTACTCTCTCTTGGGACGAGTTTGAGAAACTGGTTCTGAGAAAGGCCCCAACCGCTTCGGTGGAAATTTTGAGCGTGGGGTAAGAGAACAATGGGGCGGCCTGCATGGTCGTCCCATTTTTTTTTATGAAAGACCTACCCCCCTCCCCCATTTACTAGATAGAGGGAAAAATGCCGAAGGTCTTGATACAGACATATCTCGAAGCAGAGTCCCCACGTCATGCCTGGTATCAGCTCCGCATGATCCAGTTGGCTGAGGGGTTTGTGGTCGAGAAGAAATCCGGGAGCCGTGGGCACAAGGCCCATACGGAAGCCTGGTTCCGCTGGGAACCGGCAGCAGCCCGAAAAGTCTACGACAAGATCCTGAGAGCAAAAACAAAAACCGGACGAAAGCGGGTTTACCGGGAAGTTTCATCACCAGATCAGCTTGAGCTTTTTTAGGGAGGGTAACAGTGACGAATGAAGATGTCGCACAACAATGGGTGGAAGGTTTGTCGATCATCCGCCGCCATATCGACATGGCCATGGACCCTGAACTTTGGCAGAACGATCCGAAAAAAGCCCTGGCTGCAACGGATCGCATAAACGGACTGAAGCAATGGTGCCTGGAAGTCATGGAAAGGATGCCCGAGTTGAAAGATTACTTTATCCGAGACATTGAAGAACGAGGAAGTTGCGATAGCGGTGCGGTTCACCACGCATTTCCTTTCGCACAACAGAAGGAAACCCAGTCCTGTATTGATCAGGACGCATCACACCATAACAGGAGGAACGAACATGAAAAGTAATTTCGAGAATTGTGTGCAGGAGCAAAATTCAACTGATCTCACATCCAAGGAAATCAGCCAGATCGTGGCCGGCCAACTTTGGGGTGGATATGCCCAGTGTTTATCTTGCGATCACACCTGGATTGGCTGCCTTCCGTGGCATATGGATCTGCTTAATTGTCCCGAATGCGGCAACAAGGCCGGCAAAAAAATACCTTCGACTGGAGAGGAACTGGTGGGGCGAATTGTTGTGGCCACAGTCAACTGCTGCGGGGCGAAACCAAATGACATCCTGGACTGGTTGGAGGATCAGCTTGGTAACGAGTGTGGTCTTGGTGGAAAGCTGAACGAGGCTGTCATTAAAGACGCCCGTAAGACTATCCACGATTGTCGTCCGCTGTGTGCGACTTGCAACGGCAATGGAATCATTTCCGCTCCTGGAGAGGATGACCAGATAGTTTCGTCTCTTTGCGAGGACTGTGACGGAATGGGTAGAGGGATTGATGAAGATTGATTCAATAAACCAATATTTGGATGGTCGGAAGTTATGCAGATGACAAAGGTTGTTCCGGCCTGGTTCAAAATCGCCGGACTGCTGCTCGTGGTGGGATTCTTTTGCGTGCAGCTTTTCGGCGATGATCCGCCAGTTACAAACAGGCCAGCAAACAGGCTTATTACCCCTGGACCAAACCTTAATCATGGTCTGGCAGGAAAAGCGGTTGCCAACACCAGGCAGATCACGGCCCAACTTTTCAGTCCGGTGGTCGAAGCAGATAGCGCCCCCATTATTATCCGCACCACGGGAGACAAACCTTACTATCAAGACGAAAAGGTCGAAAAATGACGTGGCGCAACCATAAGCTCTGCACCGTCTGTGTCGTCTTTGCCGCGACCGGGCGGTTGCTGCCGGCTTTCATCGCCGGGCTTGGGTCCATCCTTCCCGATGTTCTTGAGGTGGGACTGGTCAGGCACCGCACCCTGACTCACTGGCCCCTTGTCTATGCCGCACTCATTCTGTCAATCGTGCCGGCAATCAAACTCGTTTCCTGGTGGGCCTGGCTGGTTGTCGGCTGCCTGCTGATCGGCTGTATTCTGCACCTGGCAGAAGACGCCCTGAGTAAAGGCGGCATCCCCCTATTCAAACCCACGGGTAAAAAGTATGGATTGGGGTGGTATATCACCGACACCATCACTGAAACTTTTGTCTCTACGGGTATCGTTCTGGTGGCCCTGTACGTTGCGGGCCAACGTGGGTTTCTTTCTGCCGACTTTCTGGCTGAAGAGATCCGCTGGTTTTTCTCTTGATCTGTAACTAAGGAGAGTATGTTGAAAATATCAATTGATGAATATGCTGCTGCCGTTAAACTTCTTGCCGGACTCGCGCAACAGGACACCTCCGGTAGCCGGGCCGCCGCCCAGGTGTTACTGAGTGCCTACAACGGTGAAGAATGGCTACTGGACATTACGGATCTCGGGGTCTTGAGTTCAGATTACTACGAAGCAGCCCTGGCCATAATTCGTGGACGAACGGAACTGATGATCGAGCCGCATACGCTGATCGAAAACGGTGAAGCAATTTTTCATCGTCTCTGGGATCTCTGGCAGGCGCTCCATGTCAAAAATAGAGGAAAGGGGTAGTGTTCGTTTTGACACCACCCATTGATTGCACAAAAAACATGCAAATTGCTAAACAGGCCGTTTTCTTCAGACATGGCTATTCCCTGTCCACAGAAGACAGGAGAGTTATCCATCCGACTTGTGGATTTCGGTCGACTTCAGGCAGGCGAAGCACCTGTTTTTTTCGAGTCGTTTTTACTGTACATAATTACCGTTCTGTAGAGTAAAAAGTTCAATACACGAAAACAAAGTTGATGCGATGCACAAAAACAAAGTAAACGGAAAATGGAGTTAAGCAGATGCTTTTTGACAAACTCGCAGGATTCATCGAACGACACCATCCAGAACTGGTAACGAAGATCGAAGAGGTTGCCTTATTTGAATTCCCCTTCCGGGCACATGAGGTTGTCCAGCCCGGGATGTTCAATCAGGAAGATCTGGATCATTTCTTTCTACCTTTCCCTCAGACCGCCATTGAGGATAAAGCCACCTGCACGTTCTTCTTCGACACGGCAGACAAACAGACCGGGCTTACAGAAACGAGACTCTTCATCGAAATCATCGCCATGGGTGGTGGAACCGATCCCGAAGCCTTCTCCGGTTCTGTTTCCGATGCTGTTCCCGAGGAATGGCGTGAGCAAGCCAAGCTGGATGGTTTGCATCAGATATCCTTTGGCCAGATCTTCTCGATGCAGCTCCCTGAAGAGGGGAACCTGAATTACCGGATTGCCGCAAGTGTTGACAATGTGGTTATCGTCAATGGCCGAGGAGAAATTCTGGCCAGCATGGATGCTCCCGAAATGAAGAGTATCCCGGAAGCGAAAGAATCTGCCCGGGCCATCATTGGCAACATAGCCACAGCGGTTGAAGAATTACTGCTTCTGAACAACAGCCCGGAAACTTTTATCTTTGAGTCGGCACCGGCCAAGCCGAGAAAAACGAAGTCGGGGAGAATTACCCGCAGCCCGGATCGTCCCCGCTTCATTCCACTGAAACCGAATGAAATCCGCGAAACAATGGGAATAAAAGAAGAACCCGGACAGAAAGGCTCACGCCGACCCCATGAACGCCGCCGGCACTGGCGAACCCTGAAGTCGGAACGCTACACCCATAAACGGGGGCAACGGGTTTTGGTGGATGCCTGCTGGATCGGCCCTTCTGAGGCTGTCGTTGGCAAAAGAAGGTACCGGGTCAGGTTGGATATTTAAGGAGAAAGGATCGGCAATGATTCCCCTTATTGAAAATAGAGTTTCTTCTTTCACGGATCGCCTCAAGCAAGCAATAGAGCCACACTCGCTATACAGGTTTTCCCTGCTTTGCGGTATCTCTCAATCCAATATGGCCAGATACGTCAAAGGGAAGAATCTTCCAGGATTTGATGTGTTGGCCACAATCGCTAATGTGACAGGAGCAAGTCTGGATTGGCTGATTCTTGGGATCGGCCCCAAACAGAGAGCAACCAACACAGACTTCCCTGCTGACGAATCGGCCACACGCCATACAGCAACAGTGGGCGAGTTACGAAAGCAGGTACGGAAGAGTTTCGAGAGAGAGCAGAACATAACTCTTGAGGAGGTCGCCGCTGCGGTTAATTCTCTCGGACTGAAAATCAACATCGAGCTTTCTCCCTTAGACACGGAAATTTCGAGAGAGGGGGCCTGATATGTCTGATCTGATAGAAACTGAGATCCCGCTGATAATTCCCACAGACATCTCTGGGATACTGGCCGACTGGCTCAACCTCGATGTCGCCAACGGGGACGCCTGCGCCGACACCCTGAAGACCTATCAGGGCCAGATCCAGACCTGGCTGTCCTGGTGCAGTAAGAATTCTGTACATCCTGGACAAGCAACCATCGAGGATGTCAAAAACTGGCGCAAGGATCTGATTGATGTCGGAGCAAAGCCATCGACGATTTCCCTGAAACTGACAACCGTCCGCAGGTTCTACCAGTCCGCCGTGGACAGAGGACTGATCGAGAACAATCCGGCAACCAATGTCCGTGCCCCGAAGGATCGGCGGGCAAAAAAGGAACAGATCAAACATCTGTCTGCCGGCGAAGCAGAACTGCTGTTCAGGGCCGTACCCTCCGGCGGTGGAGTCAAAGCACTTCGAGATCGGGCAATGGTTGGCTTGATGGCGCTGGAAGGGTTACGAAGAGTGGAGATCGTCCGGGCCTGCGTTTCCGACATCGAGGGACATGCACAGGAAATGCGACTACTGATTCACGGCAAGGGAAAGGAACGGTATGTCTATCCCCGTGAAGACACTGCCGCTGCCCTGACCGCTTATCTGATAACTCGCGGTTCTGTTGTCGAGGATGAACAAGGGGAACCTCTTTTTGTCCAGATCCGCAAGGGTGGCAACACTGAAGGCAGGATTTCCCGGCAAGGCGTGAACTCAGTCATCGACCACTATCTGCTCAAGGCGGGACTTAAAAGACAGGGGCTGTCCTGCCACGCACTGCGCCATACCTGTGGTGCGCTGCTCTACCAGGCAACAAGGGATATCAGGGCGGTTCAGGAAACCTTGGGGCACAGCAACATCTCCACCTCTGCCGGCTATGCGCACATCATCGAACGCGGCCAGGCCCGTTACACCAGACAGATCCCGGTGGGATTACGAAAAGAACAGGAGGGGGAATTATGAAAACACTGACTCAGCTTTGGCAATTCTGGGACGACTGGTGCGATGAAGATGCGACCGCGTTCGCAAAAAAGACTGGCTTTATTGTCTTGATTGCCGGGGTTATCTCGATGGTACTTGTCGTCCTTACCAAAGCCTTTACACCTCTGCCGGACGTGGTGAGGTTTGCTCCTGGATTCTTTTTCCTGATTTTCATTGGCTGTTGCTGGCATGTCGGGCAGAAGGCATGGGCGATGCTGTATGTCGGTCTGGTGTTGATTTTAGAGACAGGACTCTGGCTGGCTGGGTAGTCCCGTTAAGGGAGAATTTGCTTATGAGTCGTTTACAGTCTATAATCGCCTCAAATAATGAGTCGAAAAGGAGACTCAAATGACTCAAGAAGCACAATATATCTGGCAGCACCCGTCATGGCCTCGTTTTCGCTGGGATAATGCAGCACTGATGAAGCCACTGGGGGATTGCCGTTTTCAGCAAGGCTCACTCCTGGCACAGATGCGAGAGTTGGGGCTGGAGGTCCGTCAGCAAGCCAGAGCTGAAGTCCTGATCGAGGAAGCCTTGAAAACATCCGAGATCGAAGGGGAGCGACTTGACCCGAACGCCGTGCGGTCTTCTGTGGCCCGCAGGCTTGGCCTGCCGACTGCCGGATTACGGGAGGTAAGAAATCAACATGCCGATGGCGTGGTTGAGATCCTGCTGGACGCGACTCTAGGCTATGCAAAGGAGTTGACTCCCGAACGGTTGTTTGGCTGGCACGCGGCCCTTTTCCCTACCGGCTATTCCAGTCTGCACAAAATCCGTGTGGCCTCTTGGCGTGATGATCGAGACGGACCGATGCGCATCGTGTCAGGGCCTATCGGTAAGGAGAAAGTCCACTACGAAGCTCTTCCAGCCAAGTCTCTGAACCGTGAGATGAAACTCTATCTCGATTGGTGGGAGGAGAGCCGTCGGGATTTGGATGGCCTTCTGCGAGCAGCAGTATCGCACCTGTGGTTTGTCGCGATCCATCCGTTCGAAGATGGCAACGGCAGGATCGCGAGAACTTTGACCGAGATGACATTGGCTCAAGATGAAGCTCTTGACTCCCGGTTTTACAGTCTGTCCTCTCAGATAATGGCTGATCGGGAGTCTTATTACTCGGTTCTTGAACGAACCAACAAAGGGAATGGCGACATCACCGAATGGATTCTGTGGTTTCTTGGCTGCATGTCAAGAGCCATTCTGCGTTCGAATGACCTGCTGACCAACGTCATGCAGAAATCACGTTTCTGGCATCGTCATGCACAGACAGAACTCAATGATCGGCAGCGCAAGGTCCTCAACCGCCTCCTCGATGCAGGGCCAGACGGCTTTGAAGGGGGAATGACAAATCGCAAGTATGCCGGGATCGCACATGTCAGCCGCGCAACAGCTCAAAGAGAATTGGCGGATCTGATCGAGAAAGGTGTACTTCGCACCAACTCGGGCGGGGGGAGAAGTGTCAGCTACTGCCTTTGCGGGGAAGAGTGATTGGAGTTTTTCTAATATGTTGCGAATTACATTTCTGCTTTGGATTTTTCTTGCCGTCCCCTGTTTTGGCTATGCCGCATCCTTCACCGGCAAAGTGGTTAAAGTCTCTGACGGTGATACGATCCAGGTTCTCAAAAGCGGGAAAGCGGTCAAAATCCGACTGGCGGAAATCGACTGCCCGGAGACAAGCCATGGAAAAAAGAAGCCCGGCCAACCTTACGGCAAGGCAGCCAAAAAGTTTGCTCTCGATCTGGTGGGCGGCAAAACTGTCCGCATCGATGTCGTCACAAAAGACCGCTACGGCAGGGTTGTCGGCAAGGTCGTCCTTGATGATGGTTCGACCCTGAATAAGCGCCTGGTCGAAGCCGGATTGGCCTGGGTGTATCGCCGATACGCGAAAGATCCGGCTCTGTTCGATCTGGAAGCCGAAGCCAAAGCCGCCAAGCGCGGCCTCTGGTCCGATCCGAACTCTGTCCCTCCCTGGGAATGGCGTCACGGTGCGGGATGGGGGAAAAAGGTCTCTTCACCCAAAGCGAACCCAATTCCAGCAACTAATGGTCGATGCGGACAAAAGCGGTATTGTAAAGAGATGACGAGCTGCGAAGAGGCGATCTTCTTTTTGACCGAGTGTGGGGTGTCCAGTCTGGACAGAGACAAGGATGGTGTTCCGTGTGAATCGCTTTGTCGGTAGGGTCGCCAGGGCAGCTTGCCGCGAAATAAAAATCCCAGGCCAGAAGACTCAGGGGGTAAAAAGGTAAGGGCCTCGGGACATCACCGTACAAGACGGGAGAGGACTACCGAGGCTCTGTAACGCAACGCTATCGAAATTTGTCAGTTTCGTCAACTATGACTTTTTGTTTACAGGTATCCTAAGTCCATGTAGAATATGATTAACACTATGGAGATAAAATCAATGAAAGAAGCTCTCGTTAGTGAAGAAACTCAGAAGCTCCTAAAAGAAATGGAAGCTTTCTCTCGCAAAGTCACATCCTCAGCGAATGAGTCCAAAAAGTTCCTCGAAAAATCGGGAATATGTACCCCGAATGGGAACCTCAAGCTCGTTTACCGCTAGTCCTCTGTCCTAAATGTACTCTACTTATCCCTCCTTCGTCTTAGGCTTTCATGGTTGCGATAAGTCACTAGCCGAAAAAGTGTTTTCCGGTGAGATGCGCCTTAAGCCGAGCGAAAACAAGTACGATTGGCTAGGTAATGGCGTATATTTTTGGGAACAAAATCCTCTTCGCGCTTTTGAATACGCCCAACACCTCAAGGATAACCCGTCAAAAAGCAAGGCAAAAATCAAAGAGCCTGCCGTTATCGGCGCAGTAATCAATTTGGGCCATTGCCTGAATCTACTTAACTCGGAATCGCTACTGATCCTTCAGCAAGGGTATGACATTCTGCTCAAAACTCACGAAAAGTCAGGTTATCCCATTCCCCAAAACAAACCCATCGGAGAAGAACAAGATCTACTGCTGAGGCCACTAGATTGCGCAGTAATCGAGACAATACACGAATTCAGAAAAGAGACTTCCCATGCTCCCTATGACACAGTTCGGGGAGTATTTTGGGAGGGCCAGGATCTATATCCCAACGCAGGCTTTAAAGAAAAAAACCATATCCAGATATGTGTCAGAGACCTCAACTGCATCAAAGGCTACTTCAGACCGCTCACAATGATCAATCCTATATGAAGAGCGACAGCCAGCCCTCCTCAAACAACAAATTGACGATCCAGCCATCCACGGATATATTATAGACACGGTTAATGTCGGACCAAACAAACCGACATCCTCTGGGCGGAGGGAATCATGTCGATCCTGAACTTTTTGAAGAAAATCAAGCTACCGAGCTTCGAGGATGAGTTCATCGTGGACCCGGTGGATCAGGAAGTCAGCCCGGAACATGGCCGGCAAATGCGGGTACTGGCAGCCATGCACCGGGAAAAAGAGGCTCAGAGGGAGTCTGGAACTAATTCTGACAATGAACCTGATTACACGAAACTATTTTGGGTAGGGGAGATTGTCCCGCCCGGTGCTCTTTTCTCTGACGAAAACGATTAACCTGCCACAACATGCTAATATCCCCGAGTTTTCCTAGGACTTATTTGTTGCTCAAACTTGATGTGCTAGAAATTGTCAGATCTGGTCAACTCACAACTTACTAGACATAATGTCTGTCAGTAGAAAGTAAGCGACCCGCCCCTTGTAAACGTGGATTATGTGGTGAACGGAAATCCATCACACAGAGCCATAACCAAGGAGGCAGGTCATGAAAAAGAATATCACATTTGTTGGGCTTGACGTTCATAAAGAAACCATTGACGTTGCTCTTGCAGAGACTGGTCGCACCGGGGACGTTCGTTTCTACGGCACCATCGGTGGCGATCTTGAATCTCTGCATAAAGTTGTTCGTAAATTACAAAGTAAGGGGTCCGAACTTCGGTTTGCTTATGAAGCTGGTCCTTGTGGTTATGACATTTATCGTTCTTTGACAAAGCACGGATTAGATTGCACCGTGGTTGCGCCATCGATGATTCCACGCAAAAGCGGCGACCGAATCAAAAATGACCGACGTGATGCGCTGAACCTCGCCAGGCTTCATCGCTCGGGAGAGTTAACCGCAGTCTACGTCCCGACGGCAGAAGATGAAGCCATGCGAGACTTAACCCGTGGCCGGGAAGATGCCGTTAAGGCTTTACGGGTCGCTCGTCAGGTCCTCTTGGCCTTTTTGCTCCGTCATGGCCACCGCTACGGCGGAAAGACGCATTGGACGAGAGCGCACAAAAATTGGATTGCTGATATCAAGATGCCACACCGAGCACAGCAGATTGCGTTGCAAGAATATGTGCACGCAGCTCAAGAGCAGCTTGAACGGGTTGACCGACTGACCCGACAGATCCAGGAACTGCTTCCGCAGTGGTCACAAGCACCGTTGGTTACGGCGCTTCAGGCTCTTCGCGGTGCCTCGCTGATTGTTGCGGTCACAACTGTTGCTGAACTCGGTGATCTGACCAGGTTTAAATCGGCCAAGCAATTGATGGCTTACTTAGGTCTTGTTCCCAGTGAGCATTCCAGTGGCGGAACCATTCGCCGTGGAGGCATAACAAAAACCGGTAATAGCCATGTTCGTAGAGCCCTTACCGAAGCAGCTCATGCCTACTGCCATCCAGCGCGAGAAAGCCGGATTCTGCTTGAGCGCCTAGATGGTTTACCACCTGAAGTCAGACAGATTGCCTGGAAGGCACAGGTCAGACTCTGTGGGCGATTTCGAAAAATGCTCGACCATGGAAAGAACAAAAAAACAGTGGTTATTGCCACCGCCCGTGAGCTCTCCGCTTTCATGTGGGCCATCGCCAATGCCGTGACACCCATGAGAGCAGAATAGGCGATCAGAAAACTCTAACGGATCGAGGAGGTACAACACCGCGAATAATTGAACATCCCCAAGGCAGAGTCAGAGGCGCGATCACGTTCAGGAGAACCCTCGAAAAATCTAAGCGAATAAGGCCTCGGCCGAACTTCCGAATTTAGAGCGAGGCAGCTCCGCGATGTAGCCAAGTCATGCGGTAACCAACCCGCGCATATCAGAGTGATCAAACGTCGCCATTGGATCCCGCCTCTGTCTGTGCCTTGGGGCTATACAAAACAGAAAACCCTTCATGCAAGGGATTGGTTCTCTATTTTCTAGTTGACGACTGACAGACATATCAGATTTGAGACCGTAAAACGAAAATGTCAAGTCGGCTCGGAGTGATTCACACCTCTCCAAGCCCTCGCACATAAATTCTTTGACCTTTTAGAGCCTCTGAGGTTACATTTCCCTGCGTTTATGCCGATAAGTTGCGGAGGGGAGCGGCATCTTCACGGCTCCAACCTGTTTTTTCCAGAAATGCTATGATTTAAACAATGGATATAAACAGAGTAGATCTCATTATTCAGTACGCATTGGCTCTCGCCAGCCAGCTGGATGATTGGAAGGATCGGGAACTCGGTCCCATTCATTTTATCAAGTATGTGTATCTTGCCGATTTCGCATTCGCGAAAAGTAAGCATGAATCTTTCACAGGTGTGAACTGGGTATTCCATCATTTCGGTCCCTGGTCAAATGATGTGTTCCAGAGAATTGATTACGCCCTCGATGCTATCGGTGCAAATAAAAAGGCTATACAGTCAAACTATGACGAAACAGACTTCTATCGTTGGTGCATCACCCGGGAAGGGCTTGCTGATGAGTTGGCCCAAAATGTTCCTTTGCCGATTTATACCGAACTTCGGAAATCCGTAAAGAAATACGGTAGCGATACGCCTTCGTTGCTGCATTACGTTTACCAAACTCCACCAATGCTTTCCTCTGCTCCTGGAGAAAAACTAGATCTCTTGGTCGGTCTGAAGGATGAAGAAAAACAAGTTGTCAAAGTGGCGGAAGTAGAGCAGACCGAAGAACAGATAAGCAACAATGCAAAACGGCGCAGGAAAACACGAGTGAAAGAGCTCAAGGCCCAGATCAATCAGAAAATTGCTGAAAGAATTAAGCAGAAGGATCTAGCACGACAGGCCTGTAAGCCTGTGTACGACGATGAATTTGTGAGGGGGGTTGAATGGTTGGACTCGCTTGCCGGACAACCCATAGAGGAAACAGAGGGTTTAGCTGAAATAGACCCGTCTATGTGGAAATCTGAGGCAAGGAGCGACCGGGATGTATCCTGAAGATTGCGTTCAGTATTTGGTTGAGCCGACATGGTGGGAAAAGGACCAAGGCAAAGACCTCAGGCGAGGCCGTTTAGTTCGGACCTATATCCCTATCAGCGATCAAGTCCCAAATAAGCTAACAGTTGTTGGTCGAGACAACCCACGAGATCACAATACGGCTTACTTCAAAATCGAACCATCGAGAATCCACCAAAAAGCTAAAAAACCGGGCCTGCCCGTTGCCGCGACACCACAATTCGAAAATGAGGAGTTTGGTGTCTATAGGGTAAAAAAACGTCCGGCCATAATCATTGCCGATGGAAGCGAAGAGGTTCCTGCTGAGTTGATCAGAGGAAAATCAAAACGGCATACATCGCCAATGGTACTGCTCGCCCCTTCGTTCGGCTGTGACGAGGGGCAAAAGCGGGATGGTTATAGCCAGGCGTTTGTTGACCGCGTTCGCCGGTGTAACTTCCCACAGTTCTTTTGGGATAGAGTACCGCTTCCTGGAGCCAAAGAATCGATTATCCGGTTCGACCAGATTCAACCGATGGGCAAACATCAAGACGCAATAGAGATCACCGAATACTGTCTTAGTCGGGAAGCTCTTGAGGTTCTCGACGATTGGCTCTATTGGTATTGTTTCGAAACAGTTCCCGAGGATGGAGTTTTGGCGATGGTCCGAGAGGCAGTAGCTTTATCCTGATTCACGATATTTGAGATCTGTAGATGGGTTTGGTCGATTTAGGTGGCGGCTCGCAGCGTCGTAGCATTTTGGAACAAGATTTGATATTGGACTAATTCAGACGAATTAGCATAATTACCTATATTTGAAAATCGGATAATCTGAGCGGAAATTCTTGTGCAAAAGTAAATTGCTGATTTTTGAATGGACATTTGGCCGCCACCCGATCTTGCCTCTCCAAAGTGCCACTACACTTGATGGCACATGCTCTAGATGGGATGCTTGCACATGGTCGGTAGGCTCACAGGGTTGAGTGTTTCGTTCACATGAGATTGAACTTCCAGCCCTAGGGGCTCAAGTTGCAGCATGGTACTTACTTCCGGTGGGGTAACCGTTGAAGCCATCACTTCGCTTGGCCTAAACCTTAAACCATTTACTTCCTTTAGGACCTCTTCAATATGTGCCTTCGGAACCCTATTTTTTTCCATTTGTGAAACGATATATTGCTGAAAGTACTTGTCACTTTTCCGTTCGCGCCAAGATGAATAATTAATCAGGTTGATGTTGGCCATGTGGAAAATCGCCATTACGAAGGTGGCGCAGGTCAACCCAACTCCTCGTGATCCAAGCAGCATCTGGCCAGTTTCGGCATTAAAAAAATCATTTGGATATGAAAAAGCGTAGGGGACTTCACCTTTTGAGTTGGCGTCAATGACGAGGAGACATCTGATGGCAATGTCCATGACCCGCTCTTCAGGGAGATCTGGACAACCCCATAGGTATTTTCCATTCCCTGGAAGGTCTTGATCAACTAAGTCTAAATGCCAAGCGAGATGCAGAAAACGAAGTTCTTCTGTCTCTGGGTTTCGATAGATGAGGCCGAGATGGAAATTATCGCCACTTTTTGTGATGACTGTAGCTGCGCTTTCGATCTCTTCGAATGGGCGCTCTGTTGGGTTAAAAATGTTTTTTCGGATGGACATTATTCTAGGCCATCAAGCAACCCGACCTTGAACTCCCCCCGACTGTGAACTCGCATTGAAACGCGATTAAAAAAGCGCTCTCTGGCCGGAAGCCGTGATTTGGCAGCAGCAGTTGTCGATAAGATCGACACTAGAAGTTCAACCGAAGCTTCGGTTATATCGAAGGAATTAAGGTCCCGCTCTATCTGTATAAACTGCGCCTGGGATAGCAATGAGTCAATGCGCGAAGAGATTCTGTACATAGCCAAAAAGGGTTTCTGCTTATCGATTTCTAAAATATCGTCCCAGGGATGAATTGTTTTTTTAGGTGGGACTTGTATTCGTGTGGCGGCACCTTGGCATATAAATGGAGCGTAGTTTGCTGTTGGTTCGATCCGTAAACCAACAAGAGGTTGCTCTTTGTTTTGGGTGGGTGCTGGGATGTAGTCACCGGCAAAAATAATGGATTCTATTGAGGCTGCTGAGGTGCGCCGCTCATCAATGAATGTGTACATATGTCCACTCCCTTTTTAATACTGAGGATTCAGATTCTTAAGAGCCTCAGGCTTCAACATGCCAAAAAATATCTTTTTTTCTTCAAGATGAGCAGCATCAATTATTTCACTTAAAGATGCTGGATCAATGCCCCCATCGGGTTCCGTGTAGACATCGATATCAAAAAGAGATCCGGTCTTCGATGTGTTTTTAGAGGTAACTGTTGCGTTGCTTGCTAGGTTTAACCTTGCATTGAAATCCCCGGAGATAATGGATGAACTCAGGTGTGTCTGGTTCATATCAAGGTCGTATCCTTGGGCATCAAGATTGATATTTAAAAAGTCAAAAATATTGTATTCTTTTGAGAAGTTGATATACCGCAATCCCATTCTTGACACATTGTTGTAGATGCCAGCATTAGTCACTTTTTCAAACACATCTTTGATTTTTATAAACAGGTCGTCCCATCCGACATAGTCTCCCGTTTGCCCAAAGCTAATACTCCTTGGACCAATGTTAATAACAAACGGATCGCTTTTAAGGCGATAATGGGGCTGAAACCATAAGTTTTTATCAATTATTCTGATTTCTTCAGGTATCTGATTGATGGGGAGTTTCTCGTGCTCAGTGTACTCATCTCTAAAACAAGCATATAGCATCCCGAAAATAGCTTCTAGGGGCAGGTTTGTTTCAAAGCGAATATCGATGCAGACATCAATAATTGGACACGGATCGATCAATTTTGGAAGTTTCATTCCTCACCCTCATGTTGGCACCCAAGTGTTTAAAGCGTAACATAATACTTATATTTAATGCTAATTTACTAGTACAATCCGCTTGGCAATGGTCTTTGAGGTGAAATGCTTGCGAATTTCTTCCGAAAGCATTTCATTCAACGTGACTATCAAGTTCGGATTAGTCGCAAACCGGCACAGGGATTAACAGCACTCCAGTCAGAAGTCCCAAAACCGCACTATAGCTACAAGTTCCTCACTGAATCAATGATCAATTTAAGACATACCAAATTCTAACCTAATTGTAAGTTTCAAGGCAGGTGCCCTTGGAAATTCCAGGGCATTCGTTTTTCAAATGTTAACAGTATCTGCAAATCTTCACTAGCCATTTGCCAGCCTTCTTCACTTCATTGCCACATGTCCTGCCATAATAGATTTTCGTAAGTCCTTAGGTGTTGAGTGCCAGGACATCTGTCTCAAATGTATGGATTTTTTAACTCCCCATGACCGGAGCCCATTTCCACCGGACCGCGCTTCTCACAAGTTGCTCCAAAAAGGTCACTCTAAAGTCCTTACAACTTGTGAGATAGTGGCAACTCTATCAAAAGTTTGCCAAAACTTACATCTACCGGGGCATTGGGCCATCTTCGCAAATATCCAAGGAATTTTTGCAGTCCTTATTTACCAAGGAGCTTTCTAGCTATTTTCCTCCCAGCTTTTTCAACATCTCATCCATTCTTTGCAAAGACTCTTCAGAGATATGAAAGTCAGTCGGCCGTGCCGGTCTTCCGTCGATTACGGAGTTACCTCTTTTCCCCTGTATCAAATCCGGTGTCTGTGGACCAGTCCCCCCGCCCAAACTCATGCCTGGAAGAGTTCTGGCATCCGGTTCATCCGGCTGCGGAACAAAGGGACTCGCAGCATCCCTGCCGACCCGTTTCAATGGATTGGAACTGAAGTCGAACGCCCCGTTGTCCTCGTAGATTTCGTTGACAACTCCTCGACGGATTTCCTGGCGGTTGATCCCCCCTTCAATATTCGGTGCACTGATATTTCCCGGCCTCGGGTCATTAAATGAGTTGTCAGCGACCGCCTCCGTTACCCTATCCGAGACATCCTCACCCGCCGCCCTATGTGATTCGACTCCACCACCAGCCCTATTTCTGTATCCAGCAACGTCCCTTACTACATGATTGCCGGTTTTAGGGGTATCAAGATAGTCATCATAGCGCCTGATAGACCAAGCTCTCATGTCATTTTTAAGGGCTTCTTGGTCGGCACCACTGCCAATCCGCTGCTGGCTCATGTCATCGAGAACACTCTTCCGCATATCATTCGTGACCTCTTCGGGCATGACATCAAACTTCCCAGTCGCTCGATCATCAACGTAGGCAGTCATCAGATCCATATTCTGGGATGCTGACGTAGTATCCTGAACCGAGGCACGGCGCAGATAAGAGAACCCTTCGGAAGCATTCTCCTGCGCGGACGAGGAAGCTGCGTATTTCTGGCCGGCGTCAGTTTTCATCGTCTGGGTGATTGCCTCTTCCCGGATTTGCCCCACCTCCTGTGTCAGTGATTTCATCTCACTTTCGCTGGCGCTAAACTCTGCTGTTTTCCCATCCTGCCCAACAAGAGAATACTTCCCTCCTGCCGTAGCGTTGACGCTGACGGCTCCAAGAGTCAAGGCTGACAATAAAGTCTTTGCGCCCTGACCAAGGCCAATAGAAGTCGCAGCTTCAACCATCGACTTCTTCGTTTCGCTTTTAACCTGTTTGAATGCTGCGCCCTCATCAACCCTGTTCTGCACAGAGTCGGAAACCCGCTCCGTCAAACCTTCCTTGAACGCCCGAGCCTCGCTGCTGCTCCTGGAATCCGAATCAACTTCTTGCATCATCTGGTTCCAGTTCTCACCAGACGAGAGAGTATGAGCGCCCTCCTCGATGCCCGTTTCCCGATAATCTCGAGCAAAGGAATTCGTCAGACCGGTAGCCTGGGTCTGCACAGTAGACTGTCCATCTGCCCCGGTTGTTTCAGTGATCGTCCCTGACGCTCCAACAAAAGTATTGGTGCTACCCACCACCGCACCACCTTCAACCCTCTCACTGGTTTTCTGAGTCCAGCCGTCAGCCTGCGTTGCCTGAGATCCGCTGAGTCCAGTCCCAGCGGTAGCACCAACACTGTAGCTGGACACCACTCCGTCGTTATTCGCTATCTGGCCTGAGCGCATTGATCTGTTGAGCAGTTCACCACCCGCCGCACCATAGGCACTTCCGCCGGGAACATTCCCAAGCGCCTGCTGGTGAGCCGTCTTGAGTTCATGTGCTGAAGCCGCCTCGACCTGTCCCATTTTCGAGACCATAGAACCATGCGTCATTCCTGAATATCCATATCGAGGAGCATTGGCGATTGTCTGCGTCGGCATGGCCGCTGTGTTTGCCTGGATCGCCGCAGCCCGTCCTGAGGGATCTTCCGTCAATCTTGCGGCCTGCAAACCTGCACCCTGAACCTGCCCAGTCAGGTTCCCCGCCATTGATGCCAGAGCATGACCGCCGAACTTGACCAGAACGCCGGTCAGGACCGTCGCCAGCATCAGACCGGACATGCGGATCATCCCAAACATCCCCAGAACTTTCGCAGTTTCCGGTGGCGTGAAATAGAATGCGTCCATCCCCATTGCCCCACTCGTCGTGGCAAGGTTGCGGATATCCAGCAGGGCTTTCCCGGCAAAATCAACCGCGAAGCTGTGTAGCAGAGCATCAGTGACACCCCAGGATACAATCCAGATCATCATTCCAAGGAAAAAACTGAGCGATTTGCCAAGTAGCGGTGTCGGCAGAAAGAGCGCCAGTATCGGCACCAGACCGAGGGCGATAGCGGTCAGAACCCCCTTCATGGTCGGCAGCCATTCGTTCGCCGCCACCATCGTCCCTTTGGAGTTCACCATGAACTTGTAGTTGGTCAGAGCTGTTGTGTTTCCACTCCTGAAGACATCATGGAGTTGCCGGGCAAGAAACGCCTGCCTGACAAAATCGGTACTGGTCATTGTGATGCCAAGATCTCCCAGGACATCCTGGATCGCGGTCCGGCACTGCTGTCTGGATGCTGCAACACTTGGGTCAAACCCGATTTCCGAGCAGGTTTCGTCCAGGGCCGCGTCAAAGGTCGTTGCATTGTTCAGCTGTGGACTGATGTAGTTCGCCCAGGCATCCGCGCAGGTCGTGACTGTCCCGTGCGGATTGGCCGTGCTGTACATGACGGCACCGATAGCCGGGTGCGCGGCTTTGCCGAGGGACACCCTGAAATCGGTCGTTCCTCTTCGCAGCTCTTCAACCGTCAGGGTCGAGGTCGGCTCCATAACTTCGTAAGAGACACATTTGTCGACATATTCGTTAACATTCTGTCCCAGATGAGGGTCGGCAATGGTGAAGTTCGAGGACGCCAGGCTCAGTATCCCCATGTACCCGGTTCCCCCGGCTTGGTAGATGAAACTCTTGGGATCGGTGGATGTTTCGATGATCTCGATCAGGCCCTTCTCGATACTGTTCAGAACGTGAGCGACAACGATCACTCCGTCCGGAACTCCGGGAACTGCCATATACCGATTTGTTCGATCCGAGTAGACGTGCATGGTTCCAGTCGGAATCACCATACCGAGATACAGCAGCACACCCACGAAGATCGGGATCAGCCAACCAAGAGGGGACGCCTTCGCCCCGGTCGCAACCCGCATAATCAGGTTTATGCTGCCCAGAAAAATCCCCAGGACAATGACCGAGTAGAACAGGGTCTGATAGGCGTTGTCGGAGAAGATCAGCGCAATCCGCTGGAACCCGGCAACAACCGCATCGAACCCACCATAGGTATAAAACTCACCGTCTATGGCCCAAGCAGACCCGGGAGACATGACCATCACAAGCAAAAGAGTTTTCCACTTCATTCCTCTACCCCTCATCTTTTTACGACCCGACAGTGCAACCTCAACGGTCTGATCCAGCATAAAAGTCCCTTCCACCTGATGGCTGGACTCATCACTCTTCCACATGCACCAGACCGGCCTTGATCAACTTCCGATTCCTGAGCCGGGCCAGCAGCATCGAGAACGTCGGAATCAGGATAAAGACGAGCGTCACCCCGAGAATGAACCAGGCCGAGGTCAAAAAGACCGGTTTAAAATCGTAGAGCCAGCTATAGGCGGAAACCACGGCATTCCGGGGGATGTGGGCCTTGTAGAGTAGTTGCGCTCCTTTCTGCATGTTGACGTCGGACAACATCACGAAATACAGGAAATGAAACCCAAGGAAAGCCAGAATCGCCTTGAGGACCGCTCCGGCAACCACACCGCCGAGCAGGTTACGGATCATCGCCCTGGTATAGCCACCGACAAACTTGGTACAGGCGTAAGCCAGAAAGATCGCGAACCCGAGGGAATAGCCAACCGCCAGCATGAAGGCGAACACCATGTCGAACCGGGACGGGTCGGCATCACCAAAGATCGGGATATACCGCTCGATCACACCAAGAGCAATTGGCGTCAGGAGAGCCGAAATCAACCCTGACAGAAACGAGCTGCGAAACCCAACCTCAAAAAATTCCAGCCGTTGCTTGGTGGTCAGGAAGGTGTCTTTCAGGACCGCCCCACCAAGCTCATTCGAGAAGTTCTGCTCGATAAAGGAAATCGCCTCCAGCAGTCCCTTGGGGTGGATCTCCTGGCCAGCAGGCATCGGCATAATGTCTGTTGCGTCGTCTTTTGCCATCGTCTCCTCCTACCGGGCCAGCAGGCCAAAAAACCGCATGACCGCAGCTCCGTAGGCCAGAGAACCGGCCCCCAGAAAGGTCCAGAATCCCATCATGAGGTTACGGCGGCGGACACCGAACCAGAAGGACAGAACCAGCAACAGTGTTGCGAAAATCCGGCTCCAGATACCAAGGAACAGCGTCGCAAAAAGCGTCTGCCAGAAGGTTGCGTACTCTCCCGCCCCGACATGGGTCAAAGGATTGATACTCGTCAGCCAGTCCATATCTCTCACTCCTAAAAAATCCCATTGGCGCGGGAAACAAAGCTCTCTTTGCTCACCAGACCGAAATAGCGGGAATCAAAACTGTCCACATTGTCACCAACCATAAAGGCCATGCCTGGCGGAATAGTTCCCTGCACCAAAGCAGGCTCCAGCGGAACTCCCTTATGGGTCTTTTCCTTGGCCCTTCCGAGAAACCGCTCACCACAGAAGAAGTCCCGACCGGCTTCTCCTTCACGGCTCAGGACCTCACCCTCATCACAACCGATCCGCTTGACCGCCGAGATGATTCCATCCTCGTCCTCTGCCAGTTCGGTCGGTAGCGACAACCCCTGGAGTTTCTTCTTGTTCAGCAGGAACACCACGTAGTCTCCCGTGCCGACATTTTTCACATCGGAAGTCAGCCACAGCAGGCGATACTTGATCGAAGGGGTCAGGGTGATAAACAAACGGCCAGGCAGCTGCGATCCGATCAGCCCCGCGATGACCGCCATCGCAATACAGATCCACTTCAGTTTTTTCCCGGCCGGCTTTTGAACTGTCATGGTTTCAGCACCTCGATATTCCGAACAACCACATCCCCCAGGATGACGGAATAATGCTTCGGGATCTGATCGACAAACGCTTCCAGTTCGTCCATGCGTTGGTCCACGTCCTCTTCGGTAATCTTGCCGTCCAGGTAGTCGTCTTTCTGCTGCTGCAGGAAACCCTTGAGATCGACCGCGACAACCTTCTGGGCGAAGTGCTGGTCGTAGACGTAAACCGTTCCGGCAGCAACCGTCAGACTGACGATCAGGCTGATGACCACGCATTGGAAAAGAATCCGAACCGACCCTAGCGGACGAGAGGAGGGAGATTCAGTAGAGACCGGTTCGTCCTTCATCGGGGTGGATGCAGCATCCCCGGTTTTTGTTTCTTCAACATCACTCATCGCAAAAGCCTCACAAGCAAAAGGGTTGTCTCAACCCCTGTTTCAAGGTTCCTTTTTTCAGTTTTTTCCAGACTCGAAAATGATCCGGTTTTCAGTTATTCCAGAATCAAAAACGGGTCGTTTTTTCCAGAGACAAGAACTACTTTTATTAAGTTCAGCTTTTTCCAGAAAAGTAGCCGCCGGTTTTGCCAGAAAGCGGAATCTGAATCCGTCCAGAGAACTGTTGTTTGCAGCACCCATCAGGACCCCTCCTTGATCTCAGTTTCAAGCCGCTCCAACGCATACTTCAAGCTAACATCGCCATAGAGAATCAACGGTTCTTTCGATCCCCGGTCGAGAACAATCGCCGGTACTTTCTGGATACCGAACTGCCGGAACTTCATCGGATCGACCGTGACCGAAACCGGCCAGGTGTCACACTGCCCGGAGGTCATGTCGCAACCTGAATCCACCTTGATGATGTCCCCGATCAGCCTGACGGTCGGCCCGATCTTTCCGGCTCCATCGACAAAGCCTCGAAACACCATAACCGGAGCGTAACCCTCCTGAGTCGCCATCCTCACCGCATAGTTCCGCAGTGTTTGTAAGGGAATCGAAGAAGACGCGAAAACGTACACAGAACGTCCCGCCAACCCCCTGAGGTTACCCTTGCCCTCGTCTCCTTCTTCTTGCCCTGTTATGCCGAGAATTTCACGGATTCTGGCCTGTTCCTGTTTCAGCTTCTGCTGGTATGCCGGTGAGCGGTAGAGCGACACGATCTGATCGACCTTCTTCCGGATCTCGTGCGGGACGTCCTTCTCCAGTTGTTCCCGGTCGATCTCCATCTTCGACACCTGCTGGTTCAGATTATCCAGCCGTTCTTCCAGCGGACCCCCTGCGGCACCTACCGAGACGGCAACCGTCAGCAGAAGCATCATTGGAATGAGTTTTCTCACCTAACCCTCCTCCTGTCTGATCTCTGCCAGAGAACCTGCTGTGAACGGCTCACAAGGACTCAGCAGGGCGGTCAACCTGTGATGGGCCTCGTCAATACTCATCTCTTTGGGCAGTTTCAGGATCTGCTCATCCCCGTCTGTCGTCAGAAGCCGCAGGCTATGCCGGGAATAGTCCGCTTTGACAGAAATGACCGTCTCCAGGCTGTAGTAGCTTTCTTTGTGTCTGATCCACATGGGAGAATCCTTTTACGGTGTATAGCCAACGCAGCACTTGTTCTTCCGGGTCAAAATCCAGAGGAAGTTGTTCGGTGCGTTCTGCCCTGCCCCCAGGGGCGGGTTTTTCCCCGCACCCCAGAGAAAATCTGACCGTCCGATAGGAATGCAGTCGTTCCCTCTGACAGGACGAGCTATTTGCAGCCGGTAGAGGCTCTTCTTCCAGATCGGCATCAACCGTGACCCGCAGGGATCTGACCCGGTATCGAATGCCAGCATCTCCCGGCCCAGTTTGAACAGCATCCGTGCCGCCAGCCCCGCATTGGCCGTTGTGTCATCCCGGCCCTCGATAGAGCCCGTCAAAGGATAAGAACCGCCCCAGGAACCCATGCACCAGAAAAGCGGATCGAGCGGATAGCCCGCGTTAGCCGCCACACTGTCCGGGATACACGACAGTTGCGAAACAGGATTGGCAAACAGCAACGCCTCCGGGTTGAGCAGAAACGCCAGGGCATCGTTTGACCAGGTAGGATCCACTTCCGTCATATAGGCCAGATCGAAGTCCTCTTCTTCCAGACAGGGGAAATCGGCAAACAGGTTCATCAACTGGAACACGGGCAGAATGTAGTA
>Ga0256840_1000139_pt1 | contig 66120 bp, 59 predicted proteins | sample 355202metaG_FD_185969 | JGI IMG/M metagenome (GOLD analysis project Ga0256840, IMG submission 185969) | Hydrothermal vent microbial communities from Mid Atlantic Ridge, Atlantic Ocean - 355-202 | ecosystem: Environmental > Aquatic > Marine > Hydrothermal vents | place: Atlantic Ocean: Mid...
GCATTCTACGGCATGTCGACCTTTGAAGGGCCGATGATGGCGATTAAAGCGGTGAACTCGCTGAGCCACTATACAGACTGGACCATTGGCCACGTGCATTCCGGTGCATTGGGCTGGAACGGGATGATCACCTTCGGGGCGCTCTACTTCATGACACCAAAACTTTGGGGCCGTGAGCGGCTGTATTCCTTGAAGCTGGTGAACTACCACTTCTGGCTCGCCACCATTGGCATCGTGCTTTACGCATCATCCATGTGGGTTTCGGGCATCATGGAAGGCCTGATGTGGCGTGAAGTTGATGCGCAGGGCTTCCTTGTGAACTCCTTCGCTGACACGGTTGCGGCCAAAATCCCGCTGCTGATCACACGTGGCACAGGTGGCTTGTTCTACCTCACCGGTGCGCTGATCATGGCATATAACCTTCGGATGACGATGATCGGGGCCGGCGATGCAACGCCGAAAAAAGCCGCGACCACCGTGCCTGCTGAATAAGGAAAGCGACTATGGGAATTCTAGACAAACACGGCGTTATTGAACGTAACGCCACCCTCCTGATGGTGCTCTCCCTTGTGGTGGTGAGCATCGGCGGCTTGGTTGAAATCGTGCCATTGTTCTTCTTGCAAAACACCATCGAGGATGTAGAGGGTATGCGCCCCTACACCCCGCTGGAGCTGGCAGGGCGCGATATTTATGTGCGCGAAGGTTGCTATGTGTGCCACAGCCAGATGATCCGGCCTATGCGCGACGAAGTGGAGCGCTATGGCCACTATTCACTGGCGGCGGAAAGTCAATATGACCACCCGTTTCAGTGGGGATCCAAGCGCACAGGGCCTGATTTGGCCCGCGTTGGCGGCCGCTACTCTGACGAGTGGCATGTGGACCACCTGAGCGACCCACGCTCGGTCGTGCCTGAATCCATCATGCCGGAATATGCGTTCCTCAAGCACACCAAGCTCAATATCGACTTTGTTGAGGATCGGCTGATCGCCGACGCGATGGTAGGTGTGCCTTATACCGAAGTGATGATCGCCTCGGCCAAGGAAGACCTGCTGGCCCAGCTCGACCCGTATAGTGACGGTATTGATAATCTCTATGCCAACTATGACGAGCGGGTGGTTGCGCGCAACTTTGACGGCCAACCAGAGCTGACTGAAATGGATGCGCTGGTCGCTTATTTGCAAGTGCTAGGCACACTGGTTGATTTTTCGACCTTTGAACCAGACGCAAGCCGCTAGGAGGGGTTGATGTATACATTTTTGAGAGAGCTGGCAGATAGCTGGGTCATGTTGATCATGCTGTCTACCTTCATCGGTATCGCAATCTTCGCCTTCAGGCCTGGCACAAAAGACACCTATGACCGGCTGCGCAACCTGCCACTACAAGATGACGACGTCTTGGTTGAAGATAAGTCAGGAGAGAAATAATGGCTAAAAAACCTGAAAAGAAACCAGTTGAAACCACGGGCCATTCTTGGGACGGGATCGAAGAATACAACAACCCGCTGCCGCGTTGGTGGTTGTGGACAACCTATGCTTGTATCATCTGGGGCATCGGCTATGCGATCGCCTATCCAGCCATTCCGCTGCCGGGCGGTGCTACGCCGGGCTTGCTTGGCTATTCGTCTCGCGGGGAGGTGGCGGCTGATATCGCTGCCGTGAACGAGCAGAACGCTCCGCTTGTGGCACGGATCAACGATCTGGAGCTGGCTGACATCTCCAGTGACGAGCTGGTGGGTGGCAATGCGAACGGCTTTGCCTATAACGGCGGTAAAGCTGTGTTCCAAACCTTTTGTGCGCAGTGCCACGGCTCTGGTGCTGGCGGGGCGGTTGGCTATCCACGCTTGATTGATGACGATTGGCTCTGGGGTGGCTCCATTGAGGACATTCACACCACGATCAGCCACGGCATCCGGTATGAGGCCGATCTGGACACCCGCGCATCACAAATGCCAGCGTTTGGTGAATTCCTCAGCAAAGAGGAAATTCAGGGGCTTGTGCAATATGTGAGCTCGCTTTCCGACATTAATGGTGCAGAGGCGACTCCAGAAGGGGAAACGCTGTTCCTCGATAATTGTGCTGCTTGCCACGCTGATGATGGCACCGGCGACCGGTTTGTGGGCGCGCCCAACCTAACCGATGCGATCTGGCTTTATGGCTCTGATGTGGCAACGCTGACCGAAACGATTACCTTTGCCCGCCAAGGGGTTATGCCGGCATGGTCTGGCCGCTTGTCTGAAAGCCAAATTCGCCAAGCGGCGGTTTATATCCACTCCCTCGGGGGTGGTGAATAAGAGGCACCACTCACGCATCTTTCAAAGGCCCAGCATATATGCCGGGCCTTTTTTATGCGCGCGGTTCTATAATAGGTGGGGCGCCAAGCGCCGCGCTGCCCAAAGTAAAATAAACCCAATACGCTATAGCATCACTTAGTTGATATGGGTCAATTCGGCAAAAACGAATCAGGGTTATACAGAATTTGCGAAGCCAAGATAGTTAGGTTCTAACAGTTTTGACTTTTGATGTGAGGCCCTTGCCTCACCTCACTCCCCTCGCGCCTAGCAAGGCGCAACCTTTATGCCTGATTGCCCCGTGTGATCAGGCTTTTTTTTGCCTGCGGCAATGTGCTAATGTTTTATTGATCGAGATCAAGGATACTGCACGGCAAAGGGGCGTATGCCCGAGCAAACTTGGCCCTAAAAGGGGCCGAATCCGCATTTGGAGCCTAAAGTGAACGACGAATCATCAGAACCTGCCAGCCTATATGCTGCGCGTGAGCCGATTTTCCCGCGCAAGGTCAAAGGAAAATTCCGTAATCTTAAATGGTGGCTGATGGGCCTGACCCTCGGCATTTATTACCTGCTGCCATGGGTGCGCTGGGAGCGCGGCGCTAACTTGCCCGACCAAGCGGTTTTGCTAGATATGGCCAACCGCCGCTTTTTCTTTTTCTGGATCGAAATCTGGCCGCATGAATTTTATTTCATCGCCGGATTGCTGATTATGGCGGGGCTGGGGTTGTTTTTGTTCACCTCGGCCCTTGGCCGCGTTTGGTGCGGCTATGCCTGCCCACAAACGGTTTGGACCGATCTGTTTATCTTGGTAGAGCGCTGGGTTGAGGGTGACCGCAACGCCCGTATTCGTTTGCTCAAAGCCAAATGGGATGCCCGCAAAATAAGGCTGCGCTTGGTTAAATGGACCATATGGCTACTGATCGGCATGGCCACCGGCGGTGCATGGGTGTTTTATTTTGCCGATGCGCCAACCCTAGCCCGTGAGTTGGTCACCGGCGAAGCCAGCTTCATGGCTTATGGGTTTATCGTTAGCCTCACCGTAACCACCTTTGTATTTGGCGGCTTCATGCGCGAGCAAATCTGCGTATATATGTGCCCATGGCCGCGCATTCAGGCCGCGATGATGGACGAAGAAACCCTCACCGTGGGCTATCGTGAATGGCGTGGGGAGCCGCGCGGTAAAGGCAAGAGCCGCGAGGGCGAAGAGCCGCTCGGTGATTGTATCGACTGTATGGCCTGTGTAAATGTCTGCCCTACCGGCATTGATATTCGTGATGGCCAGCAGCTTGAGTGCATCACCTGCGCGCTGTGTATTGATGCCTGCGATGACGTGATGACCAAAATTGGCAAGCCGCGTGGCTTGATCGATTATCTCGCCGTTTCTGATTTTGAGCGTGAAAAGGCGGGCGAGCCGCCGCGTAAGCTTTGGAAGCACGTGTTCCGCATTCGCACGCTGATTTACATCGGGTTGTGGTCGGCGGTGGGTGTGGGCCTGATGGTGGCGCTGTTTATCCGCACCGATATCGGCCTTTCGGTTTCGCCCGTGCGCAACCCGACCTATATCACGCTGTCTGATGGCTCGGTGCGCAACGCGTATGATGTGCGCCTGCGCAATATGCAGGGCGATCACGTGGTGTTTAATATCAGCGTAGAAGGTGCTGATGACGTGCAGTTGCGGATAGAAGGTATCGACGGCACGATGGTGGATGCGGATGCGGATGAAACGACAAAGATCCGGCTTTATCTCACCAGCCCCAAGGGTTCTGTGCTATCAACCACGCAATCCTCACCAGTCCGGATTCGGATTGAAATCGAGGACACCGATTCCAGCATTTTCGCGGATACGGTCTTTAACGGACAAGGAAACTAGGTATGAGCACTGCTACCCCACGGGAATTCACCGGCCGCAAAATGCTGCTGATCATGCTGAGCTTTTTCGGCATCATCATCTCGGTCAATTTTTTTATGGCCTATTCTGCCGTTAGCACCTTTCCGGGGCTGGAAGTGGAAAACGCGTATGTTGCCTCGCAAGAGTTTAACGAGCGCGCTGCGGCCCAGCGGGCGCTGGGCTGGAGCATCGAATTCACCCGCGAAGGCGATGAACTGGTGCTTAACCTGCAAGACCGCAACGGTGTAGAGGTTATTCCGGCCTCTATCTCGGCGGTGCTCGGCCGGCCCACTTTTTCGGGCGATGATATCACGCTCGATTTCCGCCTTGTCGGCAATGAATACCGCGCACAGGTCGAGCTGGCTCCCGGCCCTTGGCGGCTGTTTCTTGATGCCGTGGCCCAAGATGGCACGCTTTACAAAAAGCGGATGCATCTGGTTGTAGACGAGTGAGATGAGCGCGGAAACTCCCTCGATAGCGGCCTGCCCGGCTTGCGTGGCCTTGCCCGATAAAGGCAAGCTGCTGCCTAAACTGGACCCGTCAGAGGTGGCCATGCGGCGGGTGGAGCTTTCGCTGCCCACGGTACATTGCGCCGCCTGTATTTCTGCGGTTGAGCGGCAATTGGCCAACCGCCCCGATGTATTTGGCGCGCGGGTTAACCTAACTCTGAAACGGGTGTCGATCACCGCTGCCGATAGTGCCGATATCGAAAGCGAGCTAATTGCCGAGCTTGATCGCCTCGGCTACCCCGCCAAGCCGCTCGATAGCGCGGTGCTGGCCAAGGCCGAGGGCGATAAAGCGGGGCGCGATTTGCTGGCGCGGCTCGGGGTGGCCGGCTTTGCGATGATGAATGTCATGCTGCTTTCAATCTCGGTTTGGGCCGGGGCCGAGGGTTATACCCGCGACCTGATGCACTGGATCAGCGCCGCGATTGCTCTGCCTGCCGTGGCTTTTTCGGGGTTTCCGTTTTACAAATCTGCATGGGGGGCGCTGCGCCGTGGCCGCCTGAATATGGATGTGCCTATCTCGCTGGCCATCCTGCTGGCCTCTGCGGTTTCTCTGTTTGAAACCATGGAGGGTGGCGACCATGCCTATTTCGATGCCGCACTGTCCCTCACCTTCTTTCTGCTCATTGGCCGCTATCTGGATTACCAAACCCGAGCCACTGCCCGCTCTGCCGCTTCCGAGCTGGCCGCGCTGGAGGTGCAAAAAGCGCGGCGGATCACCGAGGACGGCGAAGAAGAGGTGCCGCTGGATGCGCTGCGCGAGGGTGATATTCTGGCGGTCGCCGCGGGGGAGCGTTTGCCCGCTGATGGCGTGGTTACCTGGGGCGATAGCGAGCTGGACCCATCCATGCTCACCGGCGAAACCCTGCCGCAGGCCGTGAGCGAGGGCGCTGTGGTGCGGGCGGGGATGCTCAATATTTCCGGCCCGCTGAAAATTCGCGCCGAGGGGCTGGGCGAGGACACCCTGCTCAAGCAGATCACCCGCTTGGTGGAAACCGCCGAAACCACGCGCAATAAATATACCTCACTAGCCGAAAAGGCCGCCAATATTTATGCGCCTGCCGTGCATATCCTCTCGCTGCTGGCATTCCTCGGCTGGGGCTTTGCCACCGGCGATTGGCGCTTGGCGATCAACATCGCAGCCGCCGTGCTGATTATCACCTGCCCCTGCGCGCTGGGCTTGGCCGTGCCTGCGGTGCTGGCGGCGGCATCAGGAAGGCTGTTTGCACAAGGGGTGTTGCTGAAAGATGGCGTGTCGCTGGAGCGGTTGGCCGAGATTGATACCGTGGTATTTGATAAAACCGGAACCTTAACCACGGGCAAGCCAGCCTTGGTGAACGCCGATGACCTGCCCGCAGAGGCCCGCGATATCGCCGCCGCTTTGGCGCAGCACTCCGCACATCCGCTCTCCAAAGCCATTGCGCACCGCTTTGCTAGCGACCTGACCATCGAAAACATCACCGAGCATCCCGGCTTTGGCACCTCGGGCCGGTTGAACGGCGAAGAGGTCCGCCTTGGCCGCGCTGATTGGTGCGGGGCCGAGCCTGCCCGGCAAACTGCCGTGTGGCTTAGGGTTGGCAATCAGCCCCCGCGCGCGTTCCTGTTTGAAGACGAGATTCGCCCTGAGGCCGCCGAGACCGTGGCGGCGCTGAAGGCTGCGGGGTTAAAGGTGCAGCTGCTTTCGGGTGATGTGCCGCAAGCCGCCGAGGCCATGGCCAAGGCCGCAGGCATAGAGCACTGGCAGGCCGGAGCCAGCCCCGCCGAAAAGGTCGATGCGCTCAACGCGTTGGCGGCAGAGGGCCATAAGGTGCTGATGGTCGGAGACGGGCTGAATGATGCCGCCGCGCTGGCCGCTGCGCAAGTGTCCATGTCGCCTGCTTCGGCGGTCGATGCCAGCCGGTCTAGTGCTGATATGATTATTATCAGCAACGATCTTTCCGAGGTCGCCAATGCGCACCGCATCGCCGTGGCTTCGAAAAAGCGAATCATCGAGAATTTCACCATCGCGGCGGTTTATAATATGATCTCCGTGCCGCTGGCCTTAGCGGGCTTTGCCACGCCGCTTATGGCCGCGCTTGCCATGTCGGCCAGCTCTATCACGGTTTCCCTTAACTCCATGCGCATCGGAAGAATGAAATGAACATCCTCGCCGTGCTGATTCCGATTTCGTTGATTCTGGGGGGCATTGGGCTGTTTGCCTTTTTTTGGTCGGTTAAAAACAGCCAGTTTGATGACCCAAAGGGCAATGCCGAGCGCATTCTTTCAGATCGCTTTGACGACGACCCAGACGGAAAATGACCTCGCGCCCCTTTAACTGCGAAAATTTGCGCCTATATAACATAGGCATACAGAGCACATTAAAAGGTGCCGCCGTGTTGTGAGTTTTGTTCTGCATGCACCAACCCCATTTTTTTTGCTGATAATGTTGAAAAAATGTGAAGTATCACAATTTTGCCCAGATTTACCCATTTTTGCGCCCCAATCATTGGCTAGAACATGTCTTGTATACAGAGCACATAGTGAGTGCCGCCGTGTTACGAGTTTCGCTCTGTATGCATTGTATCGGTTCAGAGTTCAGCGCACCTGACAGAGTGTGCTTTTACCTTTTTCTTACCGAGTTCCGGCTTTTTTTTCGTATATATTAGTAAATCATATTGTAGCCACAGTTCCTCCCTATTTATGCCCAATTGCGTGGCTATATGTGGGAAAGTATGCAGGGCCTAGTTAAGAGTGCCGCCGTGTAAAAGTTTGCCCTGCATACACATTGTGACGAGTTCGCGCCCTCCTTGTGAGGGCGCTTTTTTTATGTGACAGCCTCGCCCGCCTGAAATTCAGCGGCCTGCCATGCGCCCGTGTCCATAATATCTTGGATGATGTTCACGGCTCGCATCACGTCGGTATGGCTTAGGTATAGTGGCGAAAAGCCGAATCGCAGCACGTTGGGCATTCTGAAATCGCCCACAACCCCACGCGAGATCAGCGCTTGCACGATCGGGTAGGCGTTTTCATGGGTGAAAGATACCTGAGAGCCTCGCGCCATCGCCGCCGCTGGCGAGGCCAGCGTGAGGGCTGGCACCTTGGCCGCGACCTGCTCAATAAACAGCGCCGTGAGCGATTGGCTTTTGGCGCGCACCACGGCCATATCCAGCCCGGAAATAATATCCAGCCCCGCCTCTAGTGCGCGGAATGAAAGGATGGGCTGTGTGCCGCAGAGAAACTTGCGAATGCCCGTATCAGGGGCAAAGCCGGTATCAAAGGCAAAGGGTTTGGCGTGGCCCCACCACCCGGAAAGCGGCTGGCTAACATGGGGAAAGTGCTTGGCGGCACAGTAAATAAACGCCGGAGACCCTGGCCCGCCATTGAGGTATTTATAGGTGCAGCCAACCGCCAGATCGGCCCCCGCCTCATTTAACTCCACAGGCAAAACACCTGCCGAATGGCAGAGGTCCCAAATCACCACCGCCCCCATTTCATGGGCGCGCCCCGTGATCGCCTCCACAGGCGCCACAGCCCCCGTGCGATAATCCACATGGTTCACCAGCACCACGGCGACGGTCTCGTCGATCGTGGCCAAAAGGTCATCGACCAGCCGCATTTCCAAATCAGGCCGCGCGGCCAGCGCCCCTTCAACCATATACAAGTCGGTCGGGAAGCTGCTTTTTTCGGCCAGAATCACGCTGCGTGTTGGCCGCAGGCTCAGCCCCGCAAACAGCGCTTTATAAAGGTTGATCGAGGTCGAATCGCAGATCGCCACCTCGCCTGCCGACGCGCCAATAACTGGCGCGAGTTTGTCGCCGTAAGCCGTGGGCAGCTCGAACCACCCTGCCTTGTTCCAGCTGGTAATCAGGTCGGTCGCCCATTCCTGCTGGGTGGCCTTGCTCACAATGCCGAGTGCCGCCTTCGGCATCGCCCCAAGCGAATTACCGTCAAAATAGATCATGCCGTCAGGGATGAAAAATGCATCGCGCAAGGCGGCGAGCGGGTCGGCGGCATCTAGGGCTTGGGCGTTTTGCATGGGGACACCTGTGCGGTTTAGGGTGCTGGACATCGGGCGGCGTTCCGGCCTATTTATCCTTATGGAAACCGCGATACCACGCCCCCGAAAAGCCCGCAAGGCGCGGCTGCCCGACCTTTGGTCGGTCGGCAGTGTGGTCATTGCGCTGCTGGTGCTGATGCCGCTGGTCGCCGTGGTGTATATCGCCTTTTTCCCGACCGAAAATATTTGGGGCCATCTCGTGGCCACCACTCTGCCGCGCTACCTGCGCAATTCCATCGGGTTAATGGTGATGGTGGGCCTTGGCACCGGCATTATCGGCACGGGTGCGGCGTGGCTGGTGGTGATGAAGCGCTTTCCCGGGCGGCGCTGGCTGCAATGGCTGCTGCTCATGCCCATGGCCTTGCCCGCCTATATCAGTGCTTATGCGCTGGTCGATTTTCTAGAATATGCGGGGCCGGTGCAAACCTTGCTGCGCACCACCTTCGGCTGGCAAACCTCGCGCGATTACTGGTTTCCCGAGATTCGCTCCATCTGGTTTGCGGCCTTGGTGCTTACGCTGTCGCTCTATCCTTACGTTTACCTACTTGCCCGCGCGGCGTTTCGTGAGCAGTCCGCCAGTATGATAGAGGTGTCGCGCGCGCTCGGCTGTGGCCCTTGGAGAAGTTTTTTCCGCGTGGCACTGCCCATGGCGCGGCCTGCGATCGCGGCAGGGCTGGCGATTGTAATGATGGAAGCCCTGAATGATTTTGGTACCGTCGATTATTTCGCCGTGCAAACGCTGACCACCGGCATTTTCACCACTTGGCTGCAAGGCTATAATGCCGGCGGCGCGGCCCAAATCGCTACGCTGATCCTGACCTTTGTGCTGGTGCTGGCGGTGTTTGAAAAATACGCCCGCAAGCGCCGCCGCTTTCATAACCTTTCTGCCAAGGTCACACCCATTACCCCCGAGCGCCTGCATGGCATGGGCGCATGGCTGGCCACGCTCGCCTGCCTTGCCCCTTTCATCGCTGGCTTCGCGCTGCCCGTGGGGGTGATCTCGGCCAAGGCCTTTAGCCATATAGCGCTGTGGGCTGACCCTCAGCTCTGGCTTGCCGCCAAAAACACGGTGCTGCTCGGGGCGGGCGCGGCCACGCTCACCGTATTTGGCGCGCTGTTTATGGTTTACGGCGTGCGCAACTCCAAGCGCACCCTGCCGCGGCTGCTTATGCCGGTCACCGCTATTGGATACGCCGCCCCGGGGGCGGTGCTGGCCATCGGCATTCTCATTCCGTTTGGCGTGTTTGATAACTGGCTCGCTGATACCATCGAGCGCGGGTTCGGCGTTGATATCGGCCTGCTGCTCACCGGCTCTGCGGCTGCTGTTATGTTTGCCTATGCGGTGCGATTTTTCGCCATCCCCCAAGGCGCGATTGATTCGGCGCTGGGGCGGGTTACGCCCTCAATGGACATGGCTGCGCGCTCGCTCGGGCGCAATAGCTGGCAAACCCTCTGGGCCGTGCATGTGCCGCTGATTCGCGGCTCTGTGGTGGTCGCGGCGTTGCTGGTGTTTGTGGATTCCGTTAAGGAACTGCCCGCCACGCTCATTCTGCGCCCGTTCAATTTTGATACGCTGGCCACACAGGTCTATGGCCAAGCTTCACTGGAGAATCTCGAAAAAGCGGCCCCCTCGGCGCTTTTGGTTATGCTGGCTGGGCTTTTGCCGGTGATTTTGCTCGCCAAGGCTGGAAACCGGTAGTTTCACGGTTAAACCCTTGCATTTTTACCCAGAAACGCCAATAAATTTGATAATTAGGTAAAGCAGCGCCAATGGGCGATAAAATAAGGGACAAATTATGAGCGAAGAAGATGATGTAAAAGGTGGCGGCGGGATGAAGATGATCCTCGTGATCGCCGTAGCCGCTGCCGCAACCTTTGGTGGGTATAAGTATTTTGACGGCAAAAAACAGGCCGCTGTTGCTGCGCAACAAGCTGAAGCTGAAGCGGCCGCACTGGCGCAGATGAAAGCGGATGCCGAGGCCAAAGCCGCCGAGGAAGCCGCCGCCGTTGAGGCCGAAGCCCAAGCTGCGGCAGCCGCAGCTGAAGAAGCCGCTAGCATGGAAGCCGCGCTTAATGAGCAAGCCGCTAGCGCCGAGGCTGCCATCGCGCAAGCCGCTGCGGATGCCGCCGCCGCGCTGGCCGCTAAAGCCGCCGAGGCCGAAGCTGCCGCCCAAGCGCTGCTAGATGAGCAAGCCGCTAGCGCCGAAGCTGCCATCGCGCAAGCCGCTGCGGATGCCGAAGCCGCGCTGGCCGCCAAAGCCGCCGAGGCCGAAGCTGCCGCCCAAGCGCTGCTAGATGAGCAAGCCGCTGAAGAAGCCGCTGCCGCTGCGGCTGCTGCCGAAGCTGAAGCTGCTGCACAGGCTGCTGCCGAGGAGGCCGCCGCTGCTGAAGCCGCTGCCGCGGCCGAAGCGCAAGCCGCTGAAGAAGCCGCTGCCACCGCCGAAGCGGCCGCAAACACTTTGAGCGATGCCGACAAGCGTTTGTGTGAGTTGATGGAAATACCTATGCGTGCCGGTGGCGAGCTGGTTGAGTGTAACTGATAAAAAAGGGGCGCTTGAAAGCGCCCCTTAAAATCCTTTAAGCCTCGCCTTGCGGCGGGGCTTTTTATTTTAGATCCGGTGGTGTGGCTTCGGCAGCCAGCGCCTCTACCGCCTCATCTATGCCCAGCACTTTTGAGCCTTTCTCGCCCAAGCGGCGCATCGAAACGCTCTGCTCCTCGACCTCGCGCATGCCCACGGCCAAGATCACCGGCACCTTGCCAAGGCTATGCTCGCGGACCTTGTAATTGATCTTTTCATTGCGCACATCGGCCTCGGCCCGCAGGCCTTTGGCCTTTAAGCGCGCCACCACCTCGTGCACCCATTCATCCGCATCCGACACAATCGCCGCCACCACAATTTGCCGTGGGGCCAGCCAGAGCGGGAATTTGCCGGCGTAGTTTTCGATGAGAATCCCGAGGAAGCGCTCGAAGCTCCCCAAGGTGGCGCGGTGCAGCATCACCGGCGTGTGCTTGTTGCCATCCTCGCCGATATACTCGGCCTCCAGCCGCTTGGGCAGCACAAAGTCAGCCTGCAAAGTGCCGAGCTGCCATTCGCGGCCAATGGCGTCGGTGAGCTTGAAATCAAGCTTGGGGCCATAAAATGCGCCTTCGCCGGGGTCCACCGTATAGGGCAGGCCCAGTGCTTTAATCGCGTTTTCCAGCGCTGCTTCCGCTTGGTCCCACACCTCGTCACTACCCGCGCGCACATCGGGGCGGGTGGAGAACATGATCTGGAAATCGGCGAATCCGAGGTCTTGGTAAACCCGTGTCAGCAGCTCGATGAATTTTTTGGTCTCAGAGGCGATCTGATCTTCGGTGCAGAAAATATGAGCGTCATCCTGCGTGAAGCCGCGCACCCGCATCAGCCCGTGCATGGAGCCGCTACTTTCATAGCGGTGGCAAGAGCCAAACTCGGCCAAGCGCAGGGGCAGGTCGCGATAGCTTTTCAGGCCTTGATTATACACCTGCACATGGCAGGGGCAGTTCATGGGTTTGAGCGCATTGGTGCGTTTGTCGTTGGCGTGTTCGTCGTCGATCTCGGTGGTGAACATGTTTTCGCGGTATTTATCCCAGTGGCCCGAGGCCTCCCAGAGCTTGCGGTCCACCACCATCGGAGTGTTGATTTCAAGGTAGCCGTCATCGCGTTGGCGGCGGCGCATATAGTCTTGCAGAATGCGGTAAAGCTCCCAGCCATTGGGGTGCCAGAACACCATGCCGGGGGCCTCTTCCTGCAAATGGAACAGGTCCATTTCCTTGCCAAGGCGGCGGTGGTCGCGCTTTTCGGCCTCTTCCAGCATGGTGAGATGCGCCTTCAGCTCCTGCTTGGTGCGAAAGCCGACGCCGTAAATGCGCTGCAGCATTTTATTGTTGCTGTCACCGCGCCAATAGGCGCCGGCAACCGACATAAGCTTGAACGCATCGGCTGGAACTTGGCCGGTATGGGCAAGGTGCGGGCCACGGCACAGGTCTTGCCAGCCGCCATGCCAATACATGCGCAGGTCTTCATCGCCAGGGATGGCCTCGATCAGCTCGACCTTATAAGGCTCGTTATTGTCCTTATAAAACTGGATGGCGCGGTCGCGCTCCCACACTTCGGTGCGCACCGGCTCGCGCTTGTTAATGATCTCGCGCATTTTCTTTTCAATGGTTTTCAGGTCATCTTCGGTGAAAGGCTCTTCGCGGTCAAAGTCATAATACCAGCCGTTTTTGATAACAGGGCCGATGGTAACCTGCACATCCGGCCACAGCTCTTGCACGGCGCGGGCCATGATATGGGCGGCGTCGTGGCGGAACAGCTCCAGCGCTTGCGGCTCGTCCTTGCTGGTGTAAATGGCGAAATCACTATCGGCCTCGATCGGGATCGATAGGTCGGAGAATTTACCGTTAATCGAGCAGGCAATCGCGGCTTTGCCGAGTGATTTTGAGATGTCGGATGCGACTTCTGCACCGGTAATGCCGGCACTATATGTGCGCACGGCACCATCAGGGAGGGTAAGGGAAACTTCGGCCATGTGGGCACTCCTTTGAAGTTTGGCGCCTACGAAACGCCCGTTTACTGGAAGGGAACTATGTGGGCGCTTTTGGTGGGATTGTCAAGATATCACCAAAAGCGCCCCCTCGCATTTCGAGACGTCAGCTTCTTTTTCGCTTGAGTTGGCCACTGTCCAAAGCAATCAAAATAGCGGTAGAGAGGCTGCGCTTGAAATAGAGTGCCGCCGTGCCTGATCCGTTTAGCACCGGCATATGTGTAAATGCCTGACACCATGTGTCAGCAAATTGTCAGGCAGGGGTGAATTTTGCCAAAAAACGGCTGCGATTCGGGAGTCCGTCCGTATTTAGCGCATAGAAAACAACGCCAAGCCACGGAAGGTTTTGCCAGGTTTAGTGGTCAGCATGGTGCTGGGCAGGGTGCAAAAGAGAAGGGCAAAAAACCGGATCATAGGTTAAATTTCGTTTGCTTTTATCTGAGGCTGCGGCATGGTGGGGCCGGAAATAGACGGATTCATCTTTGGTTAAGATAGGTTAATAATGGCAAAATGCAAGTTTTTTGAAGCGCCAAGCGGGCGGCGTTTGGCGTATCACCAGATAGAGGGGCGCAGCCCTGCAGTTGTGTTTTTGGGCGGCTTCAAATCCGACATGGAGGGTAGCAAGGCGCAATTTTTGCAGCGATGGGCTGAGGATAACGGCCACGGGTTTTTGCGCTTTGATTATTCGGGCCATGGTCAAAGCTCCGGTGAATTTACCGATGGTTGCATTGGCGACTGGGCGCAGGATGCCGCCGAGATCATAACCGCGCTGACCTCGGGGCCGCAGGTGGTGGTCGGGTCGTCCATGGGCGGTTGGATCGCGCTGCTGCTGGCGCGGCAAATGCCGGCGCGTTTTCACGGGTTGGTGGGCATCGCGTCGGCCCCTGATTTCACAGAAGATTCCATCTGGGCGGAGCTAAGTGAGGGGCAACGGGCGATGATATGGCGCGACGGGCAGATCGAGCTGCCCTCGGAATACGCGGACAGCCCCTATATTTTTACCCGCCACCTGATCGAAGATGGCCGCCGCCAGCGGGTGCTGGTTATGCCGTTGTCGTTGCCCTTTCCGGTGCGCTTGCTGCAAGGCACGGCGGACGCGTCGGTCAAGCTTTCGGTGCCGCTGCGGATTGTGGAGCATGCCGAGGGGCCGGATATCCGGCTTACTTTGGTGAAAGGGGCTGACCATAGCTTCTCAACGCCGGAATGTTTGGCGCTGGTGGCACAAAGCATTTCAGAGATACTGGTGCCATAATCTAAAATAATAATGGCGTTATATCAATGTGTTACAGTTTAGTTGGTGCCTTCAAGATACCAGCACGCCCACGGCCACCAAGGTAACGCCAATAAAGCCGATGCCCATTGAGGCGGTGTTGACCGCCACCAAAAACTGCATCCGATCTTTGGCCTCTTGCCCCTCGGGCGCGTCGTTTTTGACCTTCAGCGCCAACCGCACCGAATACCCGATGCCAAGAAGGCCAAGCACCGCCAGCACGGCCCCGCCATACACCATATATGTAAAGATATTTTCCATATCGGCTATGTAGGCAAACGCGGCCCTGTTGGCAAGCTTGGCCTTGCTCCTCACAGCACTTGCCGCTAGGGTCTTGGCTCGAAATCCAATACAGGCAGGAGAAAATCCATGGATGAGAATGACGAGGTTCAGCAGAGCCAATACCGCGTAACGTCAAGCGAGCTGCGGGCTTTTGTTGAGCGTTATGAGCGGCTTGAGGTCGAGAAAAAAGATATTGCCGACCACCAGAAAGAAGTGATGGCCGAGGCGAAATCGCGGGGCTATGACACCAAAATTCTGCGCAAAATCGTGGCGCTGCGCAAAAAAGACCCGCAGGAAATTTCCGAAGAGGAAGCCGTGCTCGATATGTATAAAGAAGCACTGGGCATGTAGGCGAAACGTCGCATTGTGTGGCGGCAGCTTTGCCGCCATCATTGCCTGAAAAGGGGTGCGCATTGTTTGAACTGAATAGGGGAAACACTGCCCATGAGAACACTACCGGATAAGATTTCCGAGCTGGTTTTACCCAGCGGGACTGTTAACACCGACGAGGCGGGGTATATCACCAACCCCGATCTGTGGACGCGCGACTTTGCCGAGCATTTGGCAGCGGAAGATGGGCTGTCTCTTGGCCCCGACCATTGGGAAATCATTGATTTTATACGCGAATCCTACGCCGAGCATCGCGTGGCCGTGGATGTGCGCCATGTGCTGAAGCTGGCGCAAAATGGCCTTGGGATGACCAAGCACGAAGCCAAGGTGCGGATGCTGGAGCTGTTTCCGCTGGGCTATGTAAAGCAGGCCGTGAAGATGGCCGGCATGAAGCAGCCCCGCGCGTGGAGCACAGGGTAGCGCTAAAGGGGGCCAGCCCCCTCGCTACGCTCACCCCCGGAGTATTTCGAGAAGATTGAAGCTTAGGAAAGCAGCAACAGGAGAATGCCCGAGGCGATAAAGCCAATGCCCAGCAGCTCTGCCCGGCGAATAACCTCTTTGAAAAATAGCCATGAGCTCAGCAGGGTGAATAGGATTTCAACCTGTGCCACCGCTTTTACATAGGCGGCGTTTTGCAAGCTAAAGGCGGTGAACCAGCCCAGTGAGGCCAACCCGCCCGTGAGGCCAACCAGCGCGCCAAGACGCCAGTTTTTCAGCACAGCGCGAAGCTGTGGGCGGTCTTTTAGCAGGAGCCACGCCACAAGGAGTGCGGTTTGAAAGCTGGTCGCCACCAGCAAAACAGCCGCGCCGTGACTCACCGGCCCGCCGGTTTCCAGCTCTTGTGTGGCAGCACGGTAAAGCACCGAGGCGATGGCAAAACAGGTGCCCGATGCAAGGCCGATGGCCACGCTGCGGGCCTCTAATTGTGCGGGTTTTCCGGCAATCAGGATGACCCCGACCAGCGAAATAAGCAGGCCCGCCACCGCCCACGGGCTTATCACGTCGCCCAGCAGCACAAAGCCGATCATCGCGGTTTGCACCGCTTCGGTGCGCGCCAAGGTGCTGCCCACGGCGAAGTTTTTCAGGCCAAACAGGTAGATCAGCAACAGAGTGCCGATAATCTGGCCGATGGCGGCGAGCAGGGTGAAAGTGAAAAAGCTGGCGGGCAGGGCGGGTGTGGGGCCGACGCCCAGCCAAATGGCCCACGCCACCGGCACGGCAAAGAAAAACCGAATCGCCGTGGCCCCAAGGCTGGACAGCCGCGCTTTCAGGTGCTTTTGCAGCATCGAGCGCAGGTTTTGCAAGAACGCCGCCGCAATGGTTATTCCAACCCAGAGTTCCATACGCGCCCCTTTCCCATGCCCTCGGGGCATGTCGATTTTAAAGGCCTCGAGGGTCTTTAAAATCGAAACCTGCGGCTAAAGCGCCTTCGCTTTGGTCCGCAATTCAACTTTCTGGATTTTTCCGGTGGAGGTTTTTGGCAACTCTTCAAAAATCACCGTTTTGGGCCGCTTGAAGCCCGCCAAGTTCTCCCGACAGTGGGCGATGATCTCGTCTTCCGATATCTCCGCGCCGGGATGCAACTCCACAAACGCACAAGGCGTTTCGCCCCATTTATCATCGGGCCGCGCCACTACGGCCACGGCCGCCACCGCCTCTAGCGCGTGGATCACGCCCTCAACCTCGATTGAGGATATATTCTCGCCGCCCGAAATAATAATATCTTTGGCGCGGTCGCGCAGTTGGATATAGCCATCAGGTTGCACCACGCCGAGGTCTCCGGTGTGGAACCAGCCACCCGCAAAGGCCTCGTCCGTGGCCGCTTGGTTATCAAGGTAGCCCTTCATGGCGATGTTGCCGCGCATCATCACTTCGCCCATGGTTTCGCCGTCCCACGGCACGGGTTGCATGGTTTCAGGATCTATCACCGTGGCGTCTTCCTGCACCACGTAAGGCACCCCTTGGCGGGCTTTTAGGTTGGCTTGTTTGCCCATGGGTAGGGCGTCCCACTCGGGCTTCCATGCGCAGGAAATGCAGGGGCCGTAGGTTTCGGTAAGGCCATAAGCATGGGTGACGGTAAAGCCCTCTTCCTGCATTTTGGCCAGCACGGTGGCAGGGGGTGGGGCGGCGGCGGTCATCACATTCACCTTATGGGAAAACGCCCGCTTGGTGGCGCTGTCAGCATCCACCATAAAGCTCAGCACAATCGGCGCACCGCAGAGGTAGTTCGCGCCCTCATCGGCTATGGCATTATATATGTTCTCTGCCGTGACTTTGCGAATGCAGATATTCGTCCCGGCTTTGGCCGCCACCGTCCACGGAAAGCACCAGCCGTTGCAGTGAAACATTGGTAGCGTCCAGAGATAAACCGGCGCGGCCTCCATGTTCCATTCCATCACGTTACCAAGGGCATTCAGATAGGCCCCGCGATAGTGGTAGACTACGCCTTTGGGGCGGCCCGTGGTGCCGGAGGTGTAGTTGATGCTGATGGTGTCCCACTCATCTGCGGGCGCGTGGTAGGCGAAATTTGCGTCCCCGCTGGCAAGGAAACTTTCGTAATCAAGGTCGCTGAGGCGCGGGCCTTCTGGCGCAGCAGGGTCCACAATATCAATCACTAGCGGCGGGTTCTCCACGCTCTGCAGTGCCACCTGCACCGTGGCGGAAAACTCGCGATCCACAATCAACGCGCGGGTTTTGGAGTGCGCTAGAATATAGCCAATGGTGCCGGAATCCAGCCGGCAATTCAGCGTGTTCAGCACCATGCCTGCCATCGGTACGCCAAAATGGGCCTCGTAAATCTCGGGGGTGTTCACGGCAATCACCCCCACCACATCGCCCTTTTGCAGCCCCGCCTTGTGCAGCGCCGATGCCATTTGGCGGCAGCGCCCATAGGTTTCTGCCCATGTGCGCCGCGTTTCGCCATACACCACGGCCACGCGGTCGGGGTAGGTCTTGGCGGCGCGGTGGATGAAGCTCACCGGTGTAAGCGGAGCATAGTTGGCGGGGGTTTTGGCGAAATCGGTCATGGCGGGTTCCCAAGGGGTTTTGCAATGTTATGTTTGCGCGGGGTTAGAAATCGCTGGCGATGCCCTTTTTTTCCCAATCGCCAAAGCGTATTGGCTCAGGGCCGTCACGGCCGCCTAGCTCTTCGGGCAGGTCTTGCGGTTTGGCGTTGGCCTTGCGGGCGGCGGCCTCTTGTAGCGCGCGTTTGGCGGCTTCTTTTATGCGGGTTTCTTTATCCATGCGGCTAAATAATGCCGGAAGGCCGCCGCGTGCAAGGAGAATCGGCTTTGCCTTGGCGGCTCTTTGGGCTAAGGGCAGAGTTGAAAAAGGAGATATCAATGGCTGTTCCCGGATTTGCCCCCCGCCTCGCGGCGGCTAACTTGCTTAAAGGTGTGCTTGAAGAAGGGCGGCTGCTGTCTGATCTGATCCAGTCTGGTAATGGGCCTTTGGCCAGCTTGCCGCCGCAAGGCAAGGCCCGTGCCCAGAGCTTGGCGAGCGATACCCTGCGCCACCTTGGCCGAATAGACACGGTGCTGGACCAATTTCTGCAAAAAGAGCCGCCGATTTACGCGCGCAATGCCCTGCGGCTGGCAGCGTGCGAAATGCTGGTGCATGGGATCGCGCCCCATGCAGCGGTAGATGCCGCTGTGCGCATGGTGAAAAACAATCACCAAACCCAGCACCTTTCCGGCCTCGCTAATGCGGTGGCGCGCCGCGTGGCCGAGCATGGCCCCGAAATGTGGCCCGACCTTGACTCAACTCCGCTGCCCCCTCATTTGGCCAAGCCCTTGGCCAAAGCCTATGGCCGCAAAGCGGTGGAGGGGTTTGAAGCGGCCCATGAGGCGGGCGCGCCGCTGGATATTTCACTGCACCCGAGCGTCGATGTGGAGGCGCTCCGCGAGGCGCTTGAGGCCGAGCTTCTGCCCACGGGCAGCCTGAGGCTTAAGGAATGGGGCCAAATCTCGGCCATGCCGGGCTTTGATGAGGGCGCATGGTGGGTGCAAGACGCCGCTGCCGCTATTCCGGCCAAGCTTTTCGGCGACCTGACGGGCAAAGTGGTGCTGGACCTATGTGCCGCGCCCGGCGGCAAAACCCTGCAACTAGCCGCCGCTGGTGGTGATGTAACGGCGCTTGATCTTTCGCCTGCCCGCATGGAGCGGGTGCGGGAAAACCTCGCCCGCATGGAGTTAAAGGCCAAGGTCGTGGTATCTGACGCGCTGGATTACGCGCCGTCGAAAAAGTATGACGCGATTTTGCTCGATGCCCCCTGCTCGGCCACCGGCACCATTCGCCGCCACCCAGATCTGCCCTATGCAAAAAAAGATCTGTCGCTGAACACGCTGTTGAATCTGCAAAAAGACATGCTGGCGGAGGCCTCGAAATGGTTGAAGCCGGAGGGCGAAATCATTTACTGCACCTGCTCGCTTTTCCCTGAAGAGGGCGAAGAACAGGTTGAGGCTTTTCTGGCCACTCACCCCGATTTCGAGCAGGTCGAGGCCAAGCTCGACGGGATAGAGCCAGAGTGGCGCGATGCCAAGGGCGGGCTGCGCTTGCGGCCTGATTTCTGGGCCGAGCGCGGCGGCATGGACGGATTTTACATCGCGAAAATGCGCCGGAAAAATTAACCGACCCCCCCCTGTAACCTGCTGAATTTATGTTCATAACGCCTGTATTAATTGACCCCACTAAACCAGTTTAGTGAGGTCAATCGCAGCGCCACCACCCACCCGCTATTCCGCTATAAAAACACGGGTGACAATCGCCCGCCCTGCGCCTACAAAAGAGCCTTATCGGCACAACTTGCGAATCTCTTATGTCCGAACCCAAAGCCACCAAAAAGCCGAGCTGGCGCTTTACCAGCCTCAAAAGCCTGCGCGCCGCCCCGCGTAGCTTTTTGCACCACCCCGAGCCACGGGCCATTGGGGCGTTTGCCCGTGGGGAACAGCTTTTGGCAGGGGAATTTTGCTTTGTTGGTCAGCGCATCGAGGCCCCCGAGGGCGCGATCTGGAACCTGCGCCCACCCAGCCAGCCCTTCCTTGTGGCCATTCATAGCTTTGCGTGGCTTGATGATCTTGCGGCTATCGGCGGCGGCCCTGCGCGCAAGCAGGCGCAGGCGTGGCTGCTTGGCTGGATTGAGAGTTTTGGCCAAGGCACCGGCATCGGCTGGGAGCCGGGGCTGGCGGGGCGGCGGGTGATTTACTGGTCATCCCACGCGATGTTTTTGCTTAAAGGCTTGTCGCCCAAGCAATCGGCCGCTGTGTTCAAAAGCCTTGGGCGGCATGTGAATTTTCTGTCCAATAACTGGAAAGCAACCCCCGAGGGGCTGGCCCGCTTCGAGGCGCTCACCGGCATGATTTATGCGGGGCTAAGCCTTGAGGGCTGTGAATATGCCCTGCGCCCCGCGCTCAAGGGGCTGGCCGCTACTTGCCATAGCTGGATCGCCGAAGATGGCAGTATTCCGCCGCGCACCCCTGAAACCTTGGCCGAGGTTTTCACCCTGCTCACATGGGCCGCCAAGCTGTTGGAGGCCACAGGGCACCCCGCCGACCCCGCCATTGCCGGCGCCTTGGAGCGCATGGCCCCCGGCCTGCGGGCATTACGTTTTGGCAATGGCAGCCTCGCGCGGTTTCATGGCGGTGGGCGCGGGGAGGAGGGGCAGCTTGACCAATCCCTTGCCGATGCGGGCCTGCGTGCCAGCGAAACCCGCACCTCCTTTATGGGCTATGAGCGGCTGTCGGCGGGGCGAATGACCGTGATCATGGATGCCGCCCGCACGCTAGACGCTTACCAAAGCCCGCTGGCCTTTGAAATGGCTTCGGGTCGCTGGCCGATGCTGTGTAATTGCGGCCCCGGCGCGCGGCAGGGCGAGGGCTGGGCCGAGGCCTGCGCGCAAGCCGCCGCCCATAATGCGCTCACCGTTGAGGGCCAAGGCCCGGCCCCCGCTGCGGTGCAGGCCGAGCGCGCGAAAGATATGGAGAGCATCTGGCTTTCGGGGCAGCATGAGGGCTTTGCCAAAGCCTTCGGCCTGACCCATGAGCGCCGGATTTTGGTGGCCACCAACGGCAAGCAACTCAGCGGCGAGGACCGCCTGTTTCCGCACGCCCCCACCGCTCCTTCGGCCCATCCTGCCGACATCCTGTCTAGCCCCCTGCGCGGCCATTCCTACATGCTGCATTTTCACCTTCACCCCGCAGTGCAGGCCGAGAAAACCGAGCAGGGCATCACCCTGACCCTGCCCAATGGTGAGGCGTGGGGCTTTAAGCAGGAAGGCGGGCTAACCTGCTTGCTTGACTCAGTGCATCTGGATCGCACCCATATTGCGCCACGTGCGACCAAACAAGTCGTTGTGATGGGGCGCACGCTGGACTATGTAGGCGCCATTCGCTGGAGCTTCACTCGGCTTTAGCCCATTTCCACCTCCTTTCAAGGAAAAGTAAATGCCCTCCCAAAACCCTCCTATCCGCCGCGCATTGCTGTCTGTATCTGACAAAACGGGCCTGATCGAGCTTGCGCAAAAGCTGCATGAATTCGGCGTTGAGCTGCTTTCGACCGGCGGCACCGCCAAGGCGCTGCGCGAAGCCGGCCTGCCGGTGATCGACGTGGCCGATGTTACCAAATTTCCTGAAATGATGGACGGGCGGGTGAAAACCCTGCACCCGAATGTGCATGGCGGCTTGCTGGCTCTGCGCGATAACCCCGAGCACGTGGCGGCGCTAGAGGCCCATGGCATCGGTGCGATTGATCTGCTGGTGGTTAACCTCTACCCCTTCGAGGCCACCGTGGCGGCGGGTGCTGATTATGACACCTGCATCGAAAATATCGACATCGGCGGCCCTGCGATGATCCGCGCGGCAGCCAAAAACCACGGCTTTGTGACCACGATTGTCGATGTGGAAGATTACGACACCCTGCTGGGCGACATGGCCCAGCATAACGGTGCCACTTGCCCCGGTTTCCGCAAAAAGCGCGCCCAAATCGCCTATGCGCGCACAGCGGCTTATGATGCGGCTGTCAGCACATGGATGGCCGAGGCCATTGGTGTGGAAACCCCCCGCCGCCGTGCTGTGGCTGGCACGCTGGCCCAAACCCTGCGCTATGGCGAAAATCCGCACCAGAGCGCGTCGTTTTATCTGGATGGCTCAGACCGCCTCGGGGTCGCGACGGCCAAGCAGCTTCAGGGCAAAGCGCTGTCTTACAACAACATCAACGATACCGATGCCGCCATTGAGTTGGTCGCCGAATTTGCCCCCGAAAACGGCCCCGCCTGTGCGATTATCAAGCACGCCAACCCCTGCGGCGTGGCCCGTGGTGGCTCTATGATAGAGGCGTATCAGAATGCCTTCAACTGCGATAACGTTTCGCCTTTTGGTGGTATTATTGCGCTTAATCAACGGCTTGAGGCGGATACCGCGGCAGAGATTACCAAGATATTTACCGAGGTTGTGATTGCCCCCGAGGTGTCTGACGAGGCCCGCGAGATATTTGCCAAGAAGAAAAACCTGCGCCTGCTCGTAACGGGCGGCTTGCCGGATGTAACCGCTTCTGCGCAAACATGGCGCAAGGTGTCTGGTGGTTGGCTGGTGCAGGATAAGGATAACGGCATTGTGCTGCCCGAAGACCTGAAGGTCGTGACCGAGCGCGCGCCAACGGAAGCCGAAATGGCTGACCTGCTCTTTGCGTGGAAAGTGGCTAAACACGTCAAATCCAACGCCATCGTTTACGTGAAAAACGGCGCGACCGTGGGCATTGGTGCGGGGCAAATGAGCCGCGTAGACAGCACCCGCATTGCTGCCCGCAAAGCGCAAGACATGGCCGAGGTGCTGGGGCTTTCCGAAGTGCCAACCATCGGCTCGGTGGTGGCGTCAGACGCGTTTTTCCCCTTCGCGGACGGGCTGATCACCGCGGCCGAAGCAGGGGCGACCGCCGTTATCCAGCCCGGTGGCTCGATGCGCGACCAAGAGGTGATAGATGCCGCCAACGCGGCGGGCTTGGCGATGGTGTTTACCGGCATGCGCCACTTTAGGCACTAGCGGGATGGGCGCGTGGGGCCAGCCCTCCACGCGCCTGTTTGCGCTTGATTGTGAAAACCTGTATGGCAAAGGTGAACACCAGCAAAAGGCCGATCATGCGCACCCTCACCTGTTTTAAATCCTATGATATTCGCGGCAAGCTTGGCGAAGACCTGAACGACGATATCGCCTATGCCATTGCCGCCGCTATTGCCGAGATTCGCGCGCCCAAAACCGTGGTGCTCGGGGCCGATAGCCGCCCTACCAGCGCGGCCCTGAAGGCAGCGCTCACCAAAGGCTTTGTGCAGCACGGGGTGGATGTGCAAGATATCGGCATGTGCGGCACCGAGGAGGTGTATTTCGCCACCGATCATTTGCAGGCCGATCTCGGGATCGAGGTCACCGCTTCTCATAACCCGATTGATTATAACGGCATGAAAATCGTCGGCCCCGGGGCGCGCCCGCTTGATCCGCTCACCGAGATGGACGCCCTGCGCCAGCGCGCCGAGGCGGGCGGCTTTGCGCCAGCGGCGGTGGCGGGCAAGGTTACCCATCTGAACCCGCGCGAAGCCTATGCGGCCAAGGTGATTTCGTTTATTGATATCGCCAAGCTGCGGCCGCTGAAGATATTGGTAAATGCAGGCAATGGCACAGCGGGGCCGACCTTTGATGTGATCAAGGCGCAACTGGCCGCCGCGGGCGCGCCGCTGGAATTTGTCGAGATGGACCACCAGCCAGACCCGACCTTTCCCAACGGTATACCCAACCCGCTCTTGCCGGAAAACCAGCCGCGCACGGCGGCGGCGGTGCGCGCCCATGGGGCCGATTTCGGCGTGGCGTGGGACGGGGACTTTGACCGCTGCTTTTTCTTTGATGCCGAGGGCCGGTTTATTGATGGCTATTATATCGTTGGCCTATTGGCGCAACAGGCGCTGGGCGCGCAGCCCAAGGCCACCATCATCCATGATCCACGGCTGATTTGGGATACCCGCGAGCTGGTTGAACAGGCGGGCGGCACGGCGCTGCAATCGCGGGTTGGGCATTCGTTTATCAAGGCCCTGATGCGAGAAAGTGGGGCTGTATACGGTGGTGAAATGTCGGCACATCACTATTTCACCGATTTCATGCGGTGCGATAGTGGTATGATCCCGTGGCTGCTGATGGCCGAGTTGCTCTCGACCGAGGGCAAAGGGCTGGGCGACATGGTGGCGGCGCGGCAGGCGCGCTTCCCGACTTCGGGCGAGCAGAACTTCACCATCGCTGACCCCGCTGCGGCGCTGGCGCAGCTTGAAGCGGCGCTGGGGCCAGAGGCGGAGTCTATCTCCCATGCGGACGGGCTGAGCCTTGATTTTGGCACTTGGCGGATGAATATGCGGCCCTCTGGCACCGAGCCGTTGGTGCGGCTCAATATCGAATCGCGCGGCGATGCGGCTTTGGTGGCCACTCAACTTGCGCGGGTGAAATTGCTATTGGCGCAGGCGGGTTAGTAAGGCAGCGGTGGGGAAGCCGTCGGCCTCTATTCCGAGGCTGCGCTGATAGGCGATAATCGCGGTGCGGGTTTTGGCCCCGGCCACGCCATCGGTGCCGCCCGTTGAAAAGCCCTTGGCGGTGAGCAGGGTTTGCAGCTCGACAATCTCTTCGCGGCTAAATCCGGCGGCATCGCGCGCCCACGGGGTGATGAATGGCCCGCCGCCCGCGATCCGGTCCGCCAAGTGGCCCACCGACATGGCGTAGCTCACCGATTGGTTGTAGCGCTGAATCACGCGGAAGTTTTTATAGACGGCAAACACAGGGTTGCCCGCCCCCGCAGGCAGCAAAAGGGACGCCTCGGAATAGGTCGGCAGCGCGCCGCCATCGGCCCGTGTTATGCCAAGCCGCCGCCAAAAGCGCGCGCTTTGGCGGTTGTTGATATCGGCAAGAGCATAGTCAAATCCTTCGGGCAGCCGCACCTCTACTCCCCATGGCTGGCCCTGCACCCAGCCGTTTTGCTGCAGGTAATTGGCGGTAGAGGCCAAGGCATCAGCGGGGTCATCGGCCCAGATATTGCGCTTGCCGTCGCCGTCATAATCTACCGCCAGCGCCAGAAAGCTGGTGGGAATGAATTGCGTATGCCCCATGGCCCCCGCCCAAGAGCCGAGCATATCGGCCTGCGCCACATGCCCCGCTTGCAAGATTTTGAGCGCCGCGATCAGCTGGGTGCGGCCATAGCGGGCGCGGCGGCCATCAAAGGCCAGGGTGGCCAGCGCCTCGATGGTGTAAATGCGGCCTCGATTCTGGCCGTAATTGCTCTCCAGCCCCCAAATTGCGGTCACCACTTCGCTATCCACCTGGTAGCGGGCCTCTATCTGGCGCAGCAGGCGGCGCAATTGGCGGTGGTTGCGGCGGCCCTCGCGGATGCGGTTTTGCGAGACCGCGCTATCAAGATACGCCCATATGGGTTTGCTGAATTCGGGCTGAAAACGGTCATATCCGATCACATCTTCATTGGGGGTGACGCCCGCAAAGGCTGCGTCAAACAGTCGCGGGCTAATGCCCTGCGCCAGCGCCGTGGTGCGGAAGCCCTGCCGCCATGTGTCAAATGCGCTTTGGGCAGTTGCTGGAAGGTTGAGGCCCAGCATAAGCAGGGTGGCGAGGAGCATTCGGAGGGTCATAGTGATATGATCGCTGTCAGTTATTTGTTGGAAAAATGTGCTTATATGCAGTGTGTATTCAAAATGATGCCCCGACGGGCGGAGGAGATTAAAATGCGGTTTACCAGAAGAGGCTTCATCAAAGCAACCAGCGCCAGCGTGTTTTTGCCAGCGATTGTCGGGCGGGCATGGGCGGCTGAGGGCGGCACCCCGCTGCCGATCCCTGATGTGATGGACCTTGCTGGCGGCACCATGGGGGAGCTGACCGCGCAACTGGGCAGCAGCCAGATGGTGCAGGGCCGGATGACCGAAACCGCAGGATATTCGCAATCATATCTCGGGCCGGTTATTCGGGTGCAGCGCGGCGAAACCGCCCGCTTGACCCTTGGCAACAGCATTGCCGAGCCGATTTCTGTGCATTGGCACGGCATGCATATCGAAGGCGCGCAAGATGGCGGCCCGCACACGCCGGTGTTGCCAGATGCCACCCGCGATGCGGCGCTGGATATTGACCAACCGGCCGCAACCCTTTGGTATCATTCCCACATTATGGAGCGCACCGGCGCGCATGTTTGGTATGGCCTCGCCGGTATGCTGCTGGTTGACGACCCCGCCGCCGCCGATAGCGGGTTGCCTTCCACTTACGGCGAGGATGATATTCCGCTGGTGGTGCAAGACCGGATTTTCGGTCGTAATGGCGAGCTGGTTTACAGCCCGCGCGGCCCGTCGCTTATGCATGGCTATCGCGGTGAAGAAATCCTCGTGAACGGCGCTATTCGACCAGAGGCCAGCGTGCCGTCGGGCATGGTGCGCTTGCGTATTCTCAATGGTTCGAACGCCCGCATTTACCATCTCCATTTTGAAGATGGCCGCAGCTTTGCGCAGGTCGGCACTGATGGCGGCTTGCTGCCCGAAGCGGCCTCTATGAATGTGCTCACCTTGGCCCCTGCCGAGCGCGCCGAGATTGTGGTTGATTTCAGCGATGGCGCTGCCGTGCGCCTGCTTTCGGGCGAAGATACCAACGCGATGATGGGCGGTATGATGGGGGGTGGCGGCGGTATGGGCGGCATGATGGGCGGCTCCAGCCCTGCCACCAACACCAACGGTGCCTTTGAAGTTATGCGCTTTGCGGTTAATACCCAAGCCATGGCCAAGGTGACCGCCGCGCCGGGGGTTTTGGCCGGTGCGCCGGTGCCTGATTTCGGCGAACCCGTGCGCCGCCGCGCCTTCCGGCTGGAAATGGCTGGTGGCATGATGCGGATGATGTCTGGTGGTGGCGGTATGCGCATTAACGGGGCCAGCATGGATATGGGTGTGATCAATGAGCAATGCGCCGTTGGCGAGACCGAGATTTGGGAGATTACGGCGGATGAAATGCAGCATCCTTTCCATGTGCATGGCACCTCGTTTCAGGTGATCCGGCAAAATGGTGTGCCGGTAGATGCCGCTAAGGTTGGCCTGAAGGATGTGGTGCTGGTCAATGGCAAAACCGAGATCCTCGTGCGGTTTGACCGTATGGCCGATGCCGCTGCGCCTTACATGTATCATTGCCACATTCTGGAGCATGAAGACGCGGGCATGATGGGGCAGTTTACGGTGGCTTAGCCGCTGGTTTCTCGCTTAAGGTGCGTAGGAGACCACGCACCCTAAGGGAGGCCGCATGAAATTTTTTGAAAAGCTGATAGACCCGTTTGCCCCCGCAAACGGCCCGCCGCCTACTACGCTGGTCGCCTTTGGCAAATGGCTGTTTGCGGGGGCGGGTAAGGCGGTTACGCTGGCGGGGGTTGCCTCGGTGCTGATCGGCTTGGCGGAAGTGGTGGCCGCATGGCTGGTGGGGCTGATCATCGAGCGGATCACTGTGGTGGGCCGCGCCGCCTTTCTGGATGGCTATGTTTGGCAACTCGCCGCGATGGTCGGCTTTATGTTGCTGCTGCGCCCCGCTGTGGTGTTGTTTCAGGCGGGGATAAATGTGCTGGCCTTCACCCCTAGCCTTTCCACCTTGAGCCTGTTTCGGCTGCATCAATATACGCTCGGGCAAAGCCTTGATTTTTTCGAAGACGAATTTGCGGGTCGGATTAACCAGAAGCAAATGCAAACCTCGGCTTCGCTGGGGCAATTGCTGATGGAAATGCTCAATGCCGGAGCGTTTGCGCTGTCTATGGTGCTGGGCGGGGCCGCGGTGCTGTTTGCCTCAAACCCGTGGCTCTCGGTGGTCATGGCGCTGTGGCTGGCGCTCTATATTCTGGCCCTGCGCTGGGGGCTGCCGCGCATTCGCCGCCTTAGTAAAGACCGCGCCGAAACCCGCTCGGCGATTTCGGGGAACTTTGTCGATAGCATCGCCAATATTCAAACCGTTAAGCTTTTCGCCCATACGGACCGTGAAGAGGCCGCCGCGCGCACCACCTTGGAGGCGTTTCACCAAGCCACGCTGGCATTCGGGCGGCAGGTGTTCAAGTTTCGCACCGCCGTGGCTTTGCTGGCGGGGTTGCTCCCTGTGGCGCTGGTCGGCACGGCGGTGGCGCTGTGGTATAGCGGTGGCTCTGATACCGGCGCGATCGTTACGGCGGGCATTCTGGCCTCGCGGCTCGGGGCGATGACGGGCTGGTTTTCCTTCACCGTGATGGGCCTTTATGCCGAAGTGGGGGCCGCCGAAGACGGGATCGCCACCCTGGCCAAGCCCTACACCCTGCAAGACCGCCCCTCGGCCCGCCCGCCAGAAAACGTGCGGGGCAAGATCGGATTTCACGCGGTTGAGTTCCATTATGGCCGCGAAGATGGTGGTGGGCTTAATGGCTTTGCGCTCACGGTTAAACCCGGCGAAAAGCTGGCGTTGATCGGGCGCTCGGGGGCCGGAAAATCCACCGTGGTTTCGCTGTTGCTGCGGATGCGTGATGTGGAAAGCGGCGCGATCACGCTGGATGGCACCGATATTCGAGACCTCACCCAAGACGGGTTACGCCAGCATATTGGTATGGTCACGCAAGACACCCAAATGTTCAACCGCTCGGCCCGCGACAATATTTTATATGGCAAGCCAGACGCGACAGAGGCAGAACTGATTGCTGCCTGCAAGCAAGCGCAAGCTCTTGATTTCATTGAGGCGCTCGAAGACACCAAGGGCCGCACCGGATTTGCAGCGCGGCTTGGCGAGCGCGGCGTCAAGCTTTCGGGTGGGCAGCGGCAGCGCATTGCCATCGCGCGGGTGATCCTGAAAAACGCGCCGATTCTGGTGTTGGATGAAGCCACCTCGGCGCTGGATTCCGAGGTCGAAGCTGCCATTCAGGATACGCTCGACACCCTGATGCACGGCAAAACCGTGATCGCCATTGCGCACCGGCTCAGCACCATCGCGCAGATGGACCGGATTGTGGTGCTTGACGAGGGCGGCATTGCCGAGCAGGGCACGCATGCAGAGCTTTTGGCGCAAAACGGGCTTTATGCCGGATTTTGGGCGCGGCAATCCGGCGGGTTTATTGGCGTGGAGGGCCGCTAGCCGCGCAAAGCCTCGTCCCGCAGCGCCTCCATCTGCTTGCCGAGCAGCTTGACCGTGCGCGGGTTGCCAAGCTGGCCATCGGCCCCGAATGCCTCGGCGGCGTTGCCGATCATCACCTCGGGTGCCTGCAAAATACGCGGGTTAAACGGGGTCATACAATGCCGCAACGAGTATTGTGCCCGCACTCCGCCTGTCACCCCCGAAGAGGCCGAAAGGATAGCCACCGGCTTGCGCGCCCATGCGCCCGGCCGCACCATGCTTACCCAATCCAGCGCGTTTTTCAGCACCCCCGACAGGTTTTTGTTATATTCCGGCGTGGCGATAATGACCGCATCCGCCGCCAAAATATCGGCGTGCAGCTTCAGCACGCTTGCGGGGTTTTCGCTGATATCCTCATTAAACAGGGGCAGGTTCAGGTCTGCCAGTGTGTAGCTGTCTGGCGCGAAAATGCGGGCGGCTTCAGCGAGCAACATAGTGTTATAAGAGTCCGCGCGCAGCGAGCCGGAAATGCCAAGTAGTTTCATATTAGTTCCCCTTTTGCCGCATGATGGGCAAAAATCCGCCTTAACGCAACGATATCTTGTGGATAAGGGACCGAATGCCGCAATATTAGGTAGATTCGCTTGACTCTGCCCTGCGCGCGCGGAATCTTGGGGGACTTTGGGAGAATCGTAAAACCGTGCAGTTCAGCAAGCTCAGATTATTGGGGTTCAAAAGCTTTGTTGACCCGACAGAACTGGTGATCAGGCCGGGGCTGACAGGGGTTGTCGGGCCAAATGGCTGTGGAAAATCCAACCTGCTGGAGGCCTTGCGCTGGGTGATGGGCGAAAACCGCGCCAGCGCCATGCGCGGCGGCGGCATGGAAGATGTGATTTTTGCCGGCACAGATACGCGCCCCGCGCGCAATTATGCCGAGGTGACCCTGACCATCGACAACCGCGAGCGGCTGGCTCCGGCGGCGTTTAATACCGAAGATAGCTTGGAGATCGTGCGCCGCATCACGCGGGACGCGGGCTCTGCCTATAAGGTGAACGGCAAGGATTGCCGCGCCCGTGATGTGCAAATGTTGTTCGCCGACGCTTCCACCGGTGCCCACTCGCCCGCGCTGGTGCGGCAGGGGCAGATATCGGAACTGATCAACGCCAAGCCCAAGGCGCGGCGGCGGGTGCTGGAAGAAGCGGCGGGCATTTCCGGCCTGTATAAACGCCGCCACGAGGCCGAGCTAAAGCTCAACGGCACCGAAAGTAATCTGGTGCGCGTTGAGGATGTATTGGAGCAGCTGGAGGCGCAGCTGCGCACGCTGGAACGGCAGGCCAAACAGGCGGCGCGGTATCGGCAAATCGCTGATGAACTGCGGCGCTCGGAGGGGCTGCTGCTCTATCGCCGTTGGCGCGAGGCCGACGTGGAGCGTCTGGCGGCCGAGGGCGCATTGGCTGAGGCCAGCAAGGCCGCCGCTGGCGCGCAAGGGCGGGCTTTGGCGGCGGTAAAAGCACGGGAATCCGCCGAGGGCAAGGTGCCGCCCCTGCGTGAGGAAGAGGCGGTTGCAGGTGCGGTTTTGCAGCGACTTCAGGTTGATCGGGCCGCACTGGAAGAGCAAGAAACGCGGGCGCGGCAAGCGATCTCTGACCTTGAGGCGCGCATTGCGCAGCTAGAAAAAGACGCCGAGCGTGAGGCTGGTTTGAATAAAGACGCGGGCGAAACCGTTGAGCGCCTGAACTGGGAATTTGAAGCCCTGGAAAAGGCGGGCGCGGGGCATGAGGATAAATTGCTGGAGGCCAAAGACGCGGCCAGCGAGGCCGCCCAAAGCCTGCAAAATGTAGAGGCCGAGGCCGACCAGCTTTCCGAAGATGCGGCCCGTTTGGCCGCGCGGCACCAATCCGCCAAGCGGCGATTGGAAGATGCCAAGGGGCTGGTGGCAAAGCTGGCTGGAGAGATCGAAAAAGCCCGCGCCGCCGAAGTGGAAGTGCTAAGCTCGTTTGAGGCCGCCAAGGCGCAGGTCGCCGAGGCAGACGCCGCGCAACTGACCGCCGCCGCCGAGGCGGAGGCCGCAGAAGCCACTCTGCTGGATGTAGAAGCCCGCCGCGCCGAGGCCCAGCGGATCGAGGGCGAAACCCGCGTCGCGCTGAGCGCCGCCGACGGCGAGGCCAAAGCCCATGAGGGTGAGCTGGCGGCACTACAACGCCTCATCGCGCGGGATCAAGGCGATGGGCCGCAAATTCTTGATAAAGTGCGCGCCGAAAAGGGCTATGAAGCCGCGTTGGGCGCGGCCTTGGCGGATGATTTGAAAGCGCCGGAAGTGGGCATAGATGCGGCTTCGGGCTGGGTGGCTTATGAGGCCCTGAAAGATGTGGCACCCTTGCCCGCCGGTGCCGCGCGTCTGGCGTTGCATGTGGTGGCCCCGGATGCGCTCGCGCGGCGGCTGCAAATGGTGGGGGTTGTGGCGAGGGCAGAGGGCGCTGCGCTGCAGGGGCAGCTTTTGCCGGGCCAGCGGTTGGTTTCGGTGGAGGGGGATTTGTGGCGCTGGGATGGATTCCGCGTGGGGGCTGAAGATGCGCCCTCGGAAGCCGCGCTGCGCTTGCAACGGCAAAACAGGTTGATTGAGCTGGAAGAGGCGGCGCTGGCGGCGCAAGGGCTGGCGGATAAGGCACGGGCGGCCCATGGCGCGGCCAAGGCCTTGATGCAGGCGGCGCAGGCCGAGGACCAAGCGGCGCGGGTGGCGCGGCGGCGGGCGGATGAGGCGGCAACGGCTGCTGTGCGGCGGGTGTCTAAGCTACGGGCCGAGGCTGAGTCTTTTGGTGCGCGGGTGGAAAGCCTCGCGTTGGCGGTGAAGCGGCGGGAAGAAGATGCGGCACTGGCGCGTGAGAGCTTGCGCGAGGCCGAGGCGGGTGTTGCTGATTTGGGCGATCTGGACGCGGCGCGGGCGGCGTTGGAGCGCCATAAGCTCAGCGTAGAAGCAGCGCGGCTGACGATGATGACCAAGCGCTCGATCGCTGATGATTTGCGCCGTGAGGCCGAGGCGCGGGTGCGGCGGTTGCGCGAGATCGAGAAGGAAAAGAGCAACTGGGGGCGGCGGCTGGAAAATGCCGAGCGCCACCTCGAGGAGCTGGCAGAGCGGATCGAGGCAGGCCAGCTTGAGCTAAAGCAGGCGAAGGCGGCACCCGAAGAGATTAGCGCCCGCCGCGCAGAGCTGGCTGCGGCGCTCGATAAAGCCGAGGCGCGCCGCAAAACGGCGGCGGACCTGCTCGCTGTGGGCGAAGCGGCGCTGCGGGAGGCTGAAGCGGATGAGCGGCTGGCGGAGCGTGCGGCGTCGGAAGCGCGAGAGGCGCGGGCGCGGGCGGAAGCGGTGAGCGAGGCCGCAGGTGAGCGGGTGGCTTTGGCCGCCGAGCGCGTGGTTGAGGAAACCGGCGTGGCCCCGCAGGTGCTACTGGAAACGCTGGAGGCGGATCCTGATCAAATGCCGGATTCCGAGGTGATCGAGGCCGATGTAACTCGCCTGAAGCGGCAGCGCGATGCGCTGGGCGCGGTGAACCTGCGCGCCGAGGAAGATGCCAAAGAGGTGCGCGATGAACTGGAGGCTTTGAGGGCTGAAAAGGTCGACCTTGAGGCGGCGGTGGCCAAGCTGCGGCACGGCATTGCCAACCTTAATTCCGAGGGCCGTGAGCGGCTTTTAGCGGCGTTTGATACGGTGAACAAGAATTTTGAAATGCTGTTCAAGCACCTGTTTGGTGGCGGCGCGGCCGAGCTGGTCTTGGTGGAATCCGATGATCCGCTGGACGCCGGTTTGGAGATCATGTGCCAACCGCCGGGCAAAAAGCTTTCGACTCTTTCGCTGCTGTCGGGCGGCGAGCAAACCCTGACCGCGATGTCGCTGATTTTCGCGGTTTTCCTTGCCAATCCCAGCCCGATTTGTGTGCTTGACGAGGTAGATGCGCCGCTGGATGATGCCAACGTCACCCGCTTTTGTGGCTTGCTCGACGAGATGACCGCGCAGACCAATACCCGCTTTTTGATCATCACCCACCACGCCGTAACCATGAGCCGGATGGAGCGACTTTTCGGGGTGACGATGGGGGAGCAGGGGGTGTCGCAACTGGTGTCGGTGGACCTGCGGCAGGCGGAAGAGATTGTTGAGGGGTAAGGCGCGCGGGGGGCTGCGCACCTTACGAGGTGGTGGATACCCAGCGTTGTAGCCCGTCGAGAATTAGCTCTAGCCCGAAATCAAACTCTACGATGCCGTTATAGGTGCCATCAAAAATTTGCACGGCGGCCTTATACATAAACGGGTAGTCGGCCTTGGGAATCATCGGCAGGTATTGCGCGGCGGCGGCCTTGTAAGCGCTTGGGTCTACGGGGTAATTCAGCTCCTGCACGGTGAAGCCGAAAACGTGGTTATCAATCGCGTTGCGCGCCCAATCGGCTTGGGCATAGGTGAGGCCGGCCGTTACGAGGCAGCCGACCGTGGCATTATTATCTTGCAGCACGGCCTCGCCGATGGCGATGCGGGAGATCAGCAGCGTGGAGGCCCAGCGGTTGGCCAGCAGGGCTTGGCGCATAGAATGGGCGCGGCGGCGCATTTCCGGCTCCCACGCATTGCCGATTTCGGGGCGATGATAGCTGGAAACCACCTCGTTGAGCATCAGGTCCAGTAGGGCATCTTTATTGCGCACATGGTTGTAGAGCGACATGGCGGTAACCCCGAGCGCGCTGGCCAGCCGGCGCATGGAGAGGCGCTCGAATCCGTCATCATTGGCCAGCTCAATGGCCTTGGTCACCAGTTTTTCACGGGTGAGCGAGCGTGGTTTAGGGGGGTTGGGGTGCGGGGTTGACATATTTACACTGTATATATTGACGGGAAAGGTCAAATATACATCGTATACATATTGGAGAAACATCATGCCCATTGCCAGTAAAATCTCGACCCTGTGGGTCGTTGTGCTTTTCAATATGGGCTTTGCCGATATCCTGTCCTTCATGGTGCCGGATTTCATGAGCCAGATCTTAACGGGAGAGGTTGAGGGGGTGGTGATCACGCCGTTGTTTTTGCTGGTGGCTGCGATATTTATAGAGGTCGCGATTGTGATGATTTACGCGTCTCGCGCTCTTAGCCCGCGCGCCAGCCGCAGGGCCAATCTGGGCGCAGCGGCGGTGACCATACTCTTTATAGTGGGGGGGGGATCGCTCACCCCCCACTATATTTTCTTTGCCTTGGTCGAGGTTATTACCTTGCTTTATATCGTCTTTTTAGCATGGACATGGCGTGAAACCATGGCCGCCTAGTTGTGCTTTTGCACCCAGGCCTTAATCTGGTCTGCCCTTAGCGCCCCCGATTGCCGCGCCACTTCTTTGCCGTTTTTAAACAGCGCCATGGTCGGGATACCCCGAATATTGTGGCGCTGGGAGACTGCCGGAAATTCCTCGGTGTTCACCTTGGCAAAGCGCGCCGCTGTGCCGATTTGGGTGGCGGCTTTGGAAAACTCCGGCGCCATCATCCGGCAGGGGCCGCACCACGGTGCCCAGAAATCGACCACTAGCGGGAGTTGGTCTCGTTTGCTGGCTTTGGCCAGAGTGGCAGCGTCGATCTCGGTGACTTTCGGCACGTTCAGCGCTTGGCCGCAGGTGGCGCATTTGGGCTTGGCAGACATACGCTCTTGCGGAATCCGGTTTACGGTGCCGCAGCTTAGGCAGGTCAGGTTTTTGGCAGACATTTTAGGCTCCAATAATATTCGGGTTGCTGCATATATTGCGGTTGCGGGCGAAAATTCAAGGGCTGGCGGTGCAGGAAAGCGGTTGTGGGTCGCGGCTGGGGGCGTATGCTGGCCCTGTAGGTATTTTATCGGAGGCGAGCAGGAACATGACCGACCACATAAAGCAAGGGCCGCTGGCGGGGGTGAGGGTGCTGGATATGTCGCGCATTCTGGCGGGGCCGAGCAGCACGCAATTGCTGGGCGATTACGGGGCCGATGTGGTGAAGGTCGAGCGGCCGGGCATGGGCGATGACACCCGCAAATGGGGGCCGCCTTATGTGAAAGACGCGGATGGTAACGAGACCACCGAGAGCGCCTATTACCTTGCCGCCAATCGCAACAAGCGCTCGGTGGCGGTGGATATTGCTGCGCCCGAGGGGGTAGCGCTGATACGGGAACTGGCGGCTAAAGCGGATGTGCTGGTTGAGAATTACAAGCTTGGCGGGCTGAAGAAATACGGGTTGGATTATAACGAAATTCGCAAGGTAAACCCGAGTATCATCTATTGCTCGATTACCGGATTTGGCCAAACAGGCCCAAATGCGCATCTGCCGGGCTATGACCTGATGGCGCAGGGCTATGGTGGCATTATGAGCCTGACCGGAGAGCCGGAGGGCCCCCCGATGAAGGTGGGCGTGGGCATTGCCGATGTGATGTGCGGCATGTATGCGGCCACCGCCGTGCTGGCGGCCTTGCGGCACCGGGATCAAACCGGCGAGGGCCAGCAGATAGACGTGGCTTTGGTCGATAGCCAAATCGCGTGGCTGATTAATGAAGGCACCAATTATTTGCAGTCAGGTGCGGTGCCGCAGCGGCGGGGCAATGGGCATCCGAATATCGTGCCGTATCAGGTGTTTGCGGCCAAAGATGGCCATGTGATTGTGGCGGTCGGCAATGATAGCCAGTTTGGGCGGTTCTGTGATATCCTTGGCGCGCCAGAGCTGGCGCAAAACCCCGATTTTGCCACCAATATCATGCGGATCAAAAACCGTGAGGTGCTGATAGCCAAGCTGGAATCGCTGTTTGTCACCCGCAGCAAGCAAGACATGCTGGACGCCATGAAGGCTGATAATGTGCCATGCGGTGAGGTGAATAATCTCGCCGAAGTGTTTGCCAGCCCGCAGGTGGCGGCGCGGGATATGGTGGTGGAAATGGACCACCCCCATAGCAAGGTGCGGCTGATCGGCAACCCCGTTAAATTTTCTGAAACGCCCGTCACCTATCGGCACGCGCCGCCTCTTTGCGGGGCGGATACCGAGGGCGTGATGAAAGACTGGCTCGGGGAGGGCTGAAAGGCAGGCATGGTTGATCTTGCACTGCCCCCGCCTCTTTTCATTCGGCCTGACATCTGCAATGTTAACCTTTCCAAAAACCACAGGACCACAGCATGAGCCCTCATCCCCGCCGCTTTCCCGATGCCCGCCACGATATTGCCAAAGCCAGTGATGTGGTGGATACCCCGCAAACCCGCGCCCCCACCTATCGGCTGGCCTATGCCGACCCCGATTTCCTGTGCCGCGACGAATTGCGCCCGATGCGCCTGCAGCTAGAACTGCTCAAACCCGAGATCGCGCTGCGCGAGGCCGGGGTGGAAAGCACCGTGGTGCTGTTTGGTGGCGCGCGCATACCCGACCCCGAGTTCAAGGACAAAGCCCGCACCAAAACCCTTGCAGAGCTTTCAAAATACTATACCGAGGCGCGCCATTTTGCCCGTATATGCACTGAGGAAAGCCTGAAAACCGGCGGCACCGAGTATGTGGTCTGCACTGGCGGTGGGCCGGGGGTGATGGAGGCCGGAAATCGCGGCGCGGATGATGTCGGCGGTAAATCGGTGAGCCTGAATATCGTGCTGCCCCATGAGCAATCGCCCAACCAATACGCCACGCCGGAGTTGTGCTTTAACTTCCACTATTTCGCCGTGCGCAAAATGCACTTCTTGCTGCGCGCCAAGGCGATTGCGGCTTTCCCTGGCGGGTTTGGCACTATGGATGAGCTGTTTGAAGCCCTGACCCTGATCCAGACCAAGCGCATGGAGCCAATGCCGGTTCTGCTGTTTGGCAAAGACTTCTGGCAAAAAATTATCAACTGGGAGGCGCTGGCCGATGCTGGTACCATCTCGGAAGGTGATCTTGACCTGTTCCATTTTGTTGATACGGCGGCAGAGGCGTGGGAAATTGTCGAGGGCTGGCAGGGCTAGCGCCGCCGCCCCGTTTTTGTGCAAGCCCGTTTTATGCAAGCAGGAAACGGGGCTTGCCTTTTGCGCTGCCGCCCCCTATATAGCTCTTAACAGCGGTTGATGAGGTCCAAACTCAGCATCCACCGAATTTTTGACGGGCCGCGCGCCCGTTTTTTTGTGCCTGAAAGGTTCAACATGTCAGACCTGATTGCCTCTTCCGCCATTGATCGGCGGCTGGCCAGTATTGTAACCCCCGTGATCGAGGGGCTGGGCTATGAGCTGGTGCGCATTCGCCTGATGAGCGGCAAGCGCATTATTTTGCAAATTATGGCCGATAAGCCCGAGGGCGGGATTGTGGTTGATGATTGTGCGAAAATCTCGCTGGCGGTTTCGGCGGTGCTTGATGTCGAAGACCCGATCGAAGACGAATACGCGCTGGAGGTTTCGAGCCCCGGCATTGACCGGCCTTTGACGCGGTTGAAAGATTTCGAAACCTTCAACGGTTATCAGGTTAAGCTGATGACCCATGACCTTATCGAGGGCCGCAAGCGCTTTTCCGGTGAGCTGCGCGGCGTGGAAGATGGCGAGATTTTGATTGAAATCGCTGAAGGCACCATTGGCTTGCAGTTTGATTGGCTGTCAGAGGCCAAGCTGCTCCTGACAGATGAGCTGGTCGCGGAAAGCCTGAAGGCCCGCAAAAAAGCCGGTGTGATTAAGGAAGAATTTGACGAGGTTGATACCTCGGAAACTGAAGAGGACTAGATAATGGCCATTACAAGTGCAAACCGCCTGGAGTTATTGCAAATCGCCGAGGCTGTGGCTCGCGAAAAGTTGATCGAGCCCGGCCTCGTGATCGAGGCGATGGAAGACAGCTTGGGCAAAGCCGCCAAATCCCGCTATGGCGCTGAATATGACATTCGCGCCCATATCGACCGCAAAACCGGCGAGCTGACCATGGAGCGCTGCCGCACCGTGGTGGAAGACGAAGAGTATGAAAACACCTTCACCGAGCTGACCCTTGAAGAGGCCCGCGAGATTGATGCTGACGCCGAAATCGGTGCCGTGCTGTCTGACCCGCTGCCGCCAATGGATTTTGGCCGCATCGCGGCGCAATCGGCCAAGCAGGTGATTATGCAAAAAGTGCGTGAAGCCGAGCGCGAGCGCCAGTTTGACGAATTCAAGGACCGCGTGGGCGAGATCATCAACGGGGTGGTCAAGCGCGTTGAGTATGGCAATGTGATTGTTGATGTGGGCCGTGGCGAGGCGATTTTGCGCCGTGACCAGCTGATCAACCGCGAGCCTTTCCGCACGGGTGACCGCGTGCGGGCGTTCATCCGCGATGTGCGCGCCGAAGTGCGCGGGCCGCAGATTTTCCTTTCACGAACAGCTCCCGAATTCCTCGCCGAACTGTTCAAAATGGAAGTGCCTGAAATTTATGACGGCATTATCGAGATCAAAGCCGTGGCGCGTGACCCGGGTTCGCGGGCAAAAATCGGTGTTATCTCCAACGATGGCTCGATCGACCCTGTGGGCGCTTGCGTTGGTATGCGCGGTTCGCGCGTGCAAGCCGTGGTTTCGGAGCTTCAGGGCGAAAAAATCGATATTATCCCGTGGAACGAAGACGCGCCAACTTTCTTGGTGAACGCGCTTCAGCCAGCCGAAGTGTCCAAGGTTATTCTGGATGACGACGCCGAGCGCATCGAGGTGATTGTGCCCGACGAGCAGCTTAGCCTTGCCATTGGTCGCCGTGGGCAAAATGTGCGCCTTGCTAGCCAGCTCACCGGCTTTGATATTGATATCATGACGGAATCTGACGAAAGCGAGCGCCGCCAAGCCGAGTTTGCCGCCAACACTAAAGTGTTTATGGACGCGCTTAATGTGGACGAGCTTGTGGCGCAACTGCTGGCCTCCGAGGGCTTTAGCTCGCTGGAAGAAGTGGCCTATGTTGACCCAGACGAGATGCTGACCATTGAAGGCTTTGACGAAGGCACTGTGGAAGAGCTGCAAGCCCGCGCGCGCGAAAGCATTGATGAAGCCAACGCAAAATTCATTGAAAAAGCCCGTGAGCTTGGCGTTGAGCAGAGCCTGTTTGACTATGAAGGCCTGACCCCGCAAATGTTTGTGGCGTTGGCTGAAGATGGCATTAAAACGCTGGAAGAGTTCGCCCAATGCGCCGACTGGGAGCTGGCTGGCGGCTACACCACAGTGGATGGCCAGCGCGTAAAAGATGACGGCTTGCTGGAGAAGTTTGACGTGGGTCTGGAAGAAGCGCAAACCATGGTGATGAATGCCCGTGTGATGCTCGGCTGGCTCACGCAAGAAGAGCTGGACGCGCAAAATACGCCTGAAGAGGAAGACGTCGCACCGGAGGCCGAAGCTTAATGGCTTCGGAATTTGGATATGACGCGCGGTGGGCAGCAAAAAGACCGGAGTGAAACCAGGCGCAAGTGTATTGTGTTGGGTGAGATCTGTGCGACTGACGAGCTGATCCGCTTTGTGGTCGGCCCGGAAGCCAAAATTTACCCTGATCTCGGGCGCAAACTGCCCGGGCGTGGCATTTGGGTAACGGCGGATCGGTCGTCTATCGAAAAGGCGGTCAAAAAAGGGCTGTTTTCGCGCGGGGCCAAAATGAAGGTCTCGGCCGATTCGGCGCTGGCTGACCAAGTAGAATCACTGGTGCGCCAGCGGCTTTTGCAGGCGGTTTCAATGGCTCGCAAAACCGGGCGGGCGCTTTGTGGGTTGGAAAAGGTAAAAGCAGCGCTGGTTTCGGGTGAAGCCGATGTGCTTTTGCAAGCGTCAGATGGTTCCGAGCGCGGAAAATCGGCTTTACGGCCACCAAATGGTGAAGATTCTCGAATTGAAGCCCTTTCAGGGGCCGAATTGGGTTTGGCTTTTGGGCGAGATAATGTGATACATGCCGCGATATTGTCTGGCGGGTTCACAGATCGAGTCCTTTTTGAAGCGGGGCGCTTAAAGGCGCTTGGCAAAACGGTATGATTGACCCTCGGGTCAGACAGGTATAAATGCCACGCAAGGGCGCGGCGTTGAAAGGTGAAGAATGAGCGATACGACAAATAACGACGGTAAAAAGCCATTGGGGCTAAAAGGCGGCACAGTGCGGCAGAAGTTTTCGCATGGGCGGACCAAAAACGTCGTTGTCGAGACCAAGCGCAAGCGGGTTTTTGTGCCAAAAGCTGGCGGTGCTGGTGGCGGCGGCAAGCCCGGCGGCAAAAAGCCGGCTGGCAGCTATCTGTCCGATGCCGAGATGGCACGCCGTAAAAAGGCGCTAGACGCCGCGCGGGCCATGGAAGCCGAGCGCGCGGCCAAAGAGCTAGCGCAATCTGAAGCCCGCGAAGGCGAGCGCGCCAAGCGCCGTGCCGAAAAAGATGCCGTTGAGCGTGAGGCCGCCGAGGCCAAAATTCGCGCGGAGCGCCTAGCTGAAGAAGCTAAGGAAAAAGCGGAAGCCGAGGCTGCCGAGGCCAAGGCCAACAAGCGCACCATTAGCGGCGCTGCACGGCCCAAGCTGCGCAACCCTGCCCAGGTAGAAGACCCGGCTGCCGCGCAAGTGGCCGGCGCACGGGCCGAAGCGGGCCGCGCAGCCCCTAAAAACCTTAAGCCTGCGGCCAAGCCGGCTGACAATAAAGCCAAGCAAACCCGCAACACCAAAGGGGGCGGCAATGACCGTCGCCGCTCTGGCAAGCTGACCATCAACCAGGCCTTGGGCGGCGGCGGTAATCGCCAGCGCTCTATGGCTGCGATGAAGCGCCGCCAAGCGCGTGACAAACGCAAGATGATGGGTGGCCCTGTCGAGCACGAAAAGGTGTTCCGCGATGTGCAGGTGCCAGATGCCATTACCGTGCAGGAACTGGCCAACCGGATGACCGAGCGTGTGGCTGATGTGGTGAAAGCCCTGATGACCAACGGTATTATGGCGTCTCAAAACCAAACGATTGACCATGAAACAGCCCAGCTGCTTGTGGAAGAATTCGGCCACAAAGTGGTGCGGGTGTCTGATGCCGCCGTGGAAGATATCCTCGTGGCCGAGGAAGAGGACGATAACAAGCTGAGAACCCGCCCCCCCGTGATCACCATCATGGGCCACGTGGACCACGGCAAAACCTCGCTCTTGGATGCGATTCGCAAAACCAACGTGGTTAAGGGTGAGGCCGGTGGCATTACCCAGCATATCGGCGCTTACCAGATCACGCTCGACAGCGGCGAAGTGATGAGCTTCCTCGATACCCCGGGCCACGCCGCCTTTACCTCGATGCGCTCTCGCGGTGCGCAGGTAACGGATATTGTGGTGCTGGTTGTGGCCGCTGATGACAGCGTGATGCCGCAAACCATTGAGGCGATCAACCACGCCCATGCGGCCGAAGTGCCGCTGATTGTGGCGATTAACAAAATGGACCGTGAGGGCGCCGACGCGACCCGCGTGCGGACCGAATTGCTGCAACATAACGTGGTTGTAGAGGCCATGTCTGGCGATGTGCTCGATGTGGAAGTTTCGGCACTCACCGGCCAAGGCCTTGATAAGCTGCTGGAAAACATCGCCCTGCAAGCTGAATTGCTGGAGCTGAAAGCCAACCCAGACCGCCCCGCCGAAGGCGCCGTGATCGAGGCCAAGCTGGATGTGGGCCGTGGCCCTGTGGCCACTGTTCTGGTGCAAAAAGGCACGCTCAAGCGTGGTGATATTTTTGTGGTGGGCGAGCAATGGGGCAAGGTGCGGGCACTGATTGATGATCAGGGCAACCGCGTTAACGAAGCTGGCCCTTCGGTGCCGGTTGAGGTGCTGGGCCTGAATGGCTCGCCCGAGGCTGGCGACGTGCTCAACGTGGTGCCGGATGAGGCCCGCGCGCGGGAAATCGCGGAATATCGCGCTCAGGTTGCCAAAGACAAGAAGGCGGCGGCCGGTGCGGGCGTTTCGCTTGACCAGCTTTTGGCCAATGCCAAGGCCAACGAGAGCGTTTCCGAACTGCCGATTGTGTTGAAGGCCGACGTGCAAGGCTCTGCTGAAGCGATCGTGCAAGCCTGTGAGAAAATCGGCAACGAGGAAGTGCGGGTTAAGGTGCTGCACTCCGGTGTTGGCGCGATTACCGAATCAGACGTGACGCTGGCCGAAGCTTCCGGCGCGCCGATCATTGGCTTTAACGTGCGGGCAAACAGCCAAGCGCGCAATACCGCCAACCAAAAGGGTGTGGAAATCCGCTATTACTCGATCATTTATGATCTGGTGGATGACATTAAATCGGCGGCCTCTGGCCTGCTTTCCCCCGAGGTTAAGGAAACCTTTATTGGCTATGCCAAGATCAAAGAGGTGTTCAAAATCACCGGCACTGGCAAAATTGCGGGTTGCGAGGTTACCGAAGGGGTGGCCCGCCGTGCGGCTGGCGTGCGCTTGCTGCGGGATAACGTGGTTATCCACGAGGGCAAGCTGAAAACGCTAAAGCGGCATAAGGACGAAGTGAAAGAAGTGCAGTCCGGCCAAGAATGCGGCATGGCCTTCGAGAATTACGAAGACATTCGCGCTGACGATGTGATCGAGATTTTCACCACCGAAGAGCTTGAGCGCACGCTTTAAATTCATAATAACCTATTGTATATGGGCGGGATTCTTCTAGAATCCCGCCCATGTCTTTATGGATCACCCTTATTATTGTTGTGGTCGGCATTGCCGGCATCATCGCACTTGTGCATTTCACCGGCGGCTCGGCGCGGGTGCGGCTTGAAAGCAAGGCTGAGGTGTTGGAGATGTGGAATAGCGAATTCCCTGACCACCCCGCTCTGGGCGCTTTGCTGGAGCCGTCAGGATTTGCTGCACTGATCGACCTTGGAGACAACGGCACCGGCCTGCTGTGGGCCATGGGAAACAAGGCTGCGGGACGCGTGTTGACAACGGGCAGCCTTAAGCAAGACGGCGTTATTTTGCGGGTGCGCCTGCCGGATATAACCGCGCCGCATGTGGATATAGAGATCGAAGATAAATTGGTGCGCCGCATCTGGGCCGAAACCCTGAAAACCGTGCTGGAAGAAAGGGCGTAAAATGAATTTCCCCGATATCGTCATGCTCTCCATTCCGCTTTTCGTCGGCCTGATGATCGCCGAAATCATCTGGATAAAAACCAAGCGCAAAGGCGGGGCCTATGAAACCCGCGATACCGCCACCTCGCTGCTGATGGGCGCGGGAAATGTGGTGGCCGGCATTGCGCTTGGCTTTGTTGCCTACGGGTTTTTTACATTCCTCTGGCCGTTCCGGCTGCTTGACCTTGGCACCTCGGTTGCCATCATCGCGCTGTGTTTTGTGCTCGATGATCTGCGCTATTACTGGGTGCACCGCTTTGGCCACCGCGTGCGCTGGGTTTGGGCCAGCCATGTTAACCACCATTCCAGCCAGCATTATAACCTTTCTACCGCGCTCCGGCAAACTTGGACTGCCACGTTCACCCTGATGATGGTGCTGCGCGCGCCGCTTATTTTGCTGGGCTTCAGCCCGGAAATGGTGCTGTTTGTGGGGGGCATCAACCTTGTATATCAATTCTGGATTCATACCGAGGCCATCGGCAAGCTGCCGCGCTGGTTTGAGGCGGTTATGAACACGCCGAGCCACCACCGCGTGCACCATGGCCGTAATCCGAAATACCTCGATACCAATTATGCAGGGGTTTTTATTATCTGGGACAAGCTTTTTGGCACCTTCCAGCCCGAGGAAGAGACGCCCGATTATGGCTTGGTGCAAAACCTCGGCACATTTAACCCGCTCCGCGTAGCCTTCCATGAATGGGTGAATATGTTGCGTGATATTTTCGCGCCAAACCTGACCCTGAAACAGCGGCTGGCTTATGCGCTCAAACCCCCGGGCTGGAGCCATGACGGCTCGCGCAAAACCAGTGACCAGATCAAGGCCGACCATGCGCCTTGATCAAGCTTTGGTGGCCGCTGGCCTAACAGAAAGCCGCGCCCGTGCGCAGGAGCTTATAGCCGCAGGGGTGGTGCGTGTGGCCGGAAACCCGGCTAAAAAGCCTTCGCAAAAGGTGGAGGACGAAGCCTTAAGCCTCACCGAAAACCCCAATCCATACGTCTCGCGCGCGGCGCTCAAGCTCGCCCATGCGCTGAGCGCTTTCAAGCTTTCCCCAAAGGGTGCCGTTGCGCTGGATGTCGGGGCGTCCACGGGCGGCTTCACGCAGGTGTTGCTGGAAGCGGGAGCGGCGAAAGTTTATGCGCTGGATGTGGGCCACAGCCAGCTTCACCCCAAGCTATTGGCCGATGCGCGGGTGGTGAACCTTGAGGGCACCAACGCCAAAGCCATCCCCGAGGGGGCGGTGCCAGCGGTGGATTTTATCGTCACCGATGTGTCTTTTATAAGCCTCACCAAAGCCTTGCCTATGGCGCTCGGCTTGGCCACGCAGGGCGCGACCTTTATTGGCTTGATCAAGCCGCAATTCGAGGTTGGCCGCGCAAATATTGGCAAAAGCGGCATCGTCAAGGACGAACCCGCCAAGGCCCAAGCCCGCGCCGATGTGCGCAGTTTTCTAGAGGCCGAGGGCTGGGTGATCACCCATACAGGCGAAAGCCCGATTCGCGGGCAGCACGGCAACCAAGAATTCCTGATTGCCGCCGAAAAGCGTGCCTAGGTATTTTTTGCGCTGGCTACGGCCTTTTTAAACGCGCGTATTGTGGCGGGGCGCTCATTTAGTCGCCGGAAATACGCTGCAACCCGCCCTTTTGGTTTTTTGAACCGCAGGGCTGCTGCCCAGTTGGCGCAGTGGCTGATCAAAAGATCGGGCACAGAAATCTCATCGCCCATCACGAATTCATTGTCGCCCAGCCGTTGGTCTAGCGTGCGCAGGGCGCGCAGGTAATCCCATTCAGCCGCATAGCGCACATCGGGTAGCCGCACTTTTTCGGGGTAATAGGACAGGTGCTTTTGCGAAACCCACAGCACGGAGTCCATTTCATCATTGGCAAAATGCACGAAACTATCCTGCACGGCGCGTGCAACCGTGCCGCATGGGGCCGTAAGCTTGCCGTGTTTGTCGGCCAGATATTGCATAATGGCCACCGAATCATAGATCACATTGCCATCATCAATCAGCGCCGGAATTTTGCCTGAGGGGTTGATCTCGGCGGCTTTTTCACTGCCGGGCGTGGCTTCGATGATCTCGTAATCCTGCTCCAACTCTTCCAGCATGCAAAAAACCCGCATAGCGCGGGAGCGGGCGGTGCCGATAACCTGATACATACAAATCTCCTTTTCCACCCCATGAAACCCCCTCGGGCGGCGAATGTCAAACGCCCTAACGCGGGTGCATCATGGAGATTCGGATAAAGGCGCGCTCGGTCATGGCCATGGCGGGGAAGGGCTTGCTTGATCGGAGATTCAGGTCTGTTTCCATCAACACCCCGAGCGCCGCTTCCAGCCGTGGCAGCCCCCAATTGCGCACCTGCCTTGCCATTTGGTCCCGTCTCGGGCCAAAAACCGGCGGGCGCAGGCGGCTCAGGGCTTGGTCGACCCCCTGCCCACTGGCCGCCGCAGCGTGCAACTGGCGAAAGTGCCGCGTGGCGGTGATGGTGAGGGTGGTCGGGTTGGCTCCTTGGCTTGCCAACCGTGCCATATGCGGGCCAATCTCGCCGGAGCGGCCTTCAGCAATGTGCCGGACCAGTTCGTCTAGCCCTGCCTCGTGGGAGGCGGGGGTGCAATTGAGCAGGTCTTCCGGCGTGGCGGGGCTTGGGTCGCTTAGTTTATAAAGCGACAGCTTTTCAAGGGTTTGGGTGAAATCTCCCGGGTCTAGCTCTCGGGCGAGGATTTGAATATCGCGCATTGTGTCGGGCGGTATGTTTCCCAGCCCCTTGGCGGCGAGCTGTGCTTCGATCTCTTCACGGCTCGGCGGGTCGGTATAAATGCCGATTGCCAGCGTGGTGCGGCCGCCTTCAATTAATTTGCGCAGGCTGGAACGGGCATTGAGCTGGCCTGCCGTAACCACGATCACCGCATCGCCGGCCTGCCAGCCTTCGAGCGCGGCTTTAACCGCTTTGGTGGTGGTATCTGTGGCAGATTCGATATGCACCACCCGCAAGCCCGGAAAAAAACCGACAGCCTTGGTGGCATCGGCCAGCGCGGCGGGGTCTTTGCGCAAAATGGCGGCATCAAGCCGCGTGAGGCGCATTTCCTCTTCGGCGTTGGGGCCGGTGAGGGCGTCAATCAGCGCTTTGCGTTTAAGAGAGATCCGCATGGCATCGGGGCCAAAAAGCAGAATGGCGGCCTTGGTTTTATCCGGCTTGTCAAAAAACCGAACCGCATCCCGCGCGCTGAGTTTCATAGCCCGAGATGCTCGGCGCTGGAGGCAATGCGAATCGCGATTTGGTCTGCTAATGAGACCGCCAGCCGCCGCTTGGCGTCGCGCTCGGAAATAAAGGTGGCATAGGCGCTGGCCGTGGCGCTATAGGCGGTAAAGGCGCGCAGGTTATCTTGCAGCACCACTTCGCCCCGCGCGATATGGGTGAGGGTGAAGCTGGCAATGCCGGTAAGATTATAGCGGGTAATAGCATTATCTTGGGTGATAGCCAGGCCTTCGGAGCTGACTTCAAGCGTGACTTCAAGTTGGAAAACAGGCGATTCGGCGCGGCCAAGCCGGTTTTCGAGTTGTTCGTAAAACTCGAAGCTTAGGCGGTCATCGACTGTGCCGAGGGCGATTTTGCCGTGCAGGGCTTCGGCGGGGGAGCCGCGGCCATAGATAGGGCGAAACCCGCAGGCCGCGAGGGCCAGCGGGGCGAGGAGTATAGCGCGACGGCTAAAGTACGACATTCACAATCCTGCCCGGCACAACGATCAGCTTTTTCGGGGTGCCCCCATCCAAAGCCTTGATCACAGCATCGTTGGCCAGCGCCAGTTTTTCAACCTCTTCCTTGCTGGCATCCTTGCTTACGCTGATTTCCGCCCGCCGCTTGCCGTTGATCTGGATCGGCATGGTGATGGTATCTTCCACCAGCATGGCGGGGTCGGCTTCGGGGAAGGCGGCCTGCACAGCCATGCCCTCGCCGCCCAGAAGCTCCCATATTTCTTCGGCAATATGCGGCGTGATCGGCTGCATCAACAGGGCCATTGTGCGCATCGCGCCTTTGCGATTGCCCTTGGATTTGGCTATTGCGGCGGTGAACTGGTAGAGGTTGGCGATGGATTTATTGAAAGCGAATCCCTCATAGCCAGCGGTTACATCGGTAATGGCGCGGTGGGTGGCTTTGGTGAGGGTAATGTCCTCGCCTTCACGCTCCTCACCGGCGATCTCCACGGCCATGCGCCAAACGCGTTGCAGGTGCTTCCATGCGGCTTCTGCACCCGAGGTCGTCCACTCCACATCGCGCTCGGGCGGGCTGTCCGAGAGCACAAACCAGCGCGAGGTATCAGCCCCGAATTGCTCGATTTGCTCGATGGGGTCAATCACGTTGAGCTTGGATTTGGACATTTTGATCGACGGGCCAACGGTGACCTTTTCGCCGGTTTCGCGCAGGGTGTAGCCCTCACCATCGGCAACCAGCTCATCAGGCGCGTGCCACACGTCGCGGCCCTTTTCGTCTTTGGTCGAATAGGTTTCGTGGCACACCATGCCTTGGTTAAACAGCGCGTTAAACGGCTCGATGCAGCGCGCGGGCAGATGGCCGGTTTTGACCATGGCACGGGCGAAAAAGCGCGAATACAGCAGGTGCAGAATGGCGTGCTCCACCCCGCCGATATATTGGTCGACGTTCATCCAGTAATCGGCATCGGCTATGGTGGTGGGGGTGTCGGCATTGCTGGAGGTGAAGCGGGCGTAATACCATGAGCTGTCCACGAAGGTGTCCATGGTGTCGGTCTCGCGCAGGGCCTCACCGCCACAGCTCGGGCAGGTGGTGTTGCGCCATGTCGGGTGGCGGTCCAGCGGGTTGCCGGGTTTGTCGAAGTTAATGTCTTCGGGCAGCTCGATGGGGAGGTTTTCTTTCTTCTCCGGCACCACGCCGCAGCTTTCGCAATGCACCACCGGAATGGGGCAGCCCCAATAGCGCTGGCGGGAAATGCCCCAGTCGCGCAGGCGAAACACGGTTTTGCCCTCACCCATGCCTGCGGCTTCGATGCGTTTGATCGCCTCGGCTTTGCCCGATTCGATATCCATACCATTCAGGAAGTCGGAGTTGATCAGCGTGCCCGCATCCGTGAAGGCTTCATTTTCTACGCTGAAATCATTGCCATCTGGCGAAACAACGGCGGTTACCTCCAAGCCATACTTGCGGGCAAAATCGAGGTCGCGTTGGTCATGGGCAGGGCAACCGAAAATCGCGCCCGTGCCGTAATCCATCAGGATGAAATTGGCGATATAAACCGGCAGCTCAATCGAGCTATCGAACGGATGCACCACTTTAATGCCGGTATCAAAGCCCAGCTTCTCGGCCTTTTCCAGCGCCTCGGCACTGGTGCCTGTGCGGCGGCATTCTGCGGTAAAGGCGGCAACCTCGGGGTTGCTTTCCAAGGCTTTGGCCAGCGGATGGTCTGCCGAAATACCCGCAAAGCTGGCTCCGAAAAGCGTATCAGGGCGGGTGGTGTAAACCTCAAGCTCGTCAAAGCCCTCCGGCGCGCCTTTGGTTATGAAGCTGAATTGCAGGCCTTTGGATTTACCGATCCAGTTCGCTTGCATCAGCTTCACCTTGTCCGGCCAGTTTTGCAGGCTGTCCAGCGCGGTCAAAAGGTCGTCATTATACTCTGAAATCTTGAAGAACCACTGGGTCAGGTCTTTGCGCTCGACCACGGCACCGGAGCGCCAGCCTTTGCCATCAATCACCTGCTCGTTGGCAAGCACGGTCATATCTACCGGATCCCAGTTCACCGAGGCGTTCTTGCGGTAGGCCAGCCCCGCATCGAGCATATCAAGGAAAAGCGCCTGCTGCTGGCCGTAATACGCCACATCGCAGGTGGCGAACTCGTGTGACCAATCAAGGCTCAAACCAAGGGCTGCAAACTGCCCCTTCATCTCGGCTATATTCTTGTAGGTCCACTTGCCGGGGTGGGTATTGTGCTTCATCGCTGCATTCTCAGCGGGCATACCGAAGGCATCCCAGCCCATGGGGTGAAACACATTAAAGCCCTTGGCGGCCTTATAACGCGCCACCAGATCACCCATAGTATAGTTGCGCACATGGCCAATATGGAGCTTGCCGGAGGGGTAAGGAAACATCTCCAGTACATAATACTTGGGCCGCGACTCATCGCGCTTGGCGGTAAATACTTGCGAATCCCGCCATTTGGCTTGCCACTTAGGCTCGGTCACTTGGGCATTATAACGTGTCACTGGCTGGCTCCTGTTTGCATTTTTTCTTGGTTTATAGGCTGATTCCAGCCGAAACAAGTAGTTTCAAAGGGGCGCGCCTCAGAATATGTGTTAAAAATGCAACGGCCTGCAAAACAATCACTTTTGGCTTTTGCGCTTGCTTGACCTGCGCGTCGCAATGCTTGAATAAGGGCCTACTCCTGCTGGGCTATCCAGTTGAGGTTTATTTTAACACAAACGAGGGAATAACGATGAAAAACGTTCTCTTTGCAACAACCGCACTGGTTGCTATGGCTGGCTCCGCAATGGCCGCATCACACGGCAACAACATCGATCTGGCTTGGTCCGGCGATTTTGAAATTGGCTACAACGACGAAGTAACTGGCGGCTCGTATGCTGCAGCTTCTTTGGGTCTCGACGTAACTGTTGATTTTGGCGACTCCGTAACGGGCGCTGTTGGTATCGACTTTGCAACTACAGGCACCACTTGGACCTACGTTGAATTCAACTACGACGCTGGCAATGCACTTTCGGCGTCCCTGCGTTATGGCGACCTTCTTGGGGCAGGCGCTTCCGAGCGTTATTATTCTCCCGCTGACGGCATGGCCGTTGGTGTAGAAACCCACGATGGCGGCAACGACGTTGTGGCTGAAGTTTCCTTCGGCAGCATCAGTGTTGCAGCTGGTTGTCAAGTTGCTGCTAACGTATGCCAAGGCATCAATGTTGGCGCAGGCGCAACTTTCGGTTCCATCAAGCTGGGCCTTGGTTATGACTCCAATGAGCTGGTTGCTCCTCTGCAGCGCGGCGTAATTGCTGTAAGTGCTGACGCAACATTCGGCAAATTCAACGTTGGCGTTTCTTACGCTTCTGGCTCAGCTGCTGCGGCTATCCCAGCCGTTGTTGGTCCACCGCCTGTTCCAGCTGTTCCAGCTAAACTTGCTGAAACTTCGCTCGGCCTAGCTGTTGGCGGCACATTTGGTGCAGTTGAAGTTGGCGCATATTATGCAGCTAACTCCGTTGCAGCCGACGCATACGGCTTCACCGTTGATTACTCCGCTGGTGCAATGACTGTTGGCGCTTACTACGACGCCGCAGCCGCAACCTCCTATGGCCTTGACGTTGCATATGATGTAAGCGACTCGTTGACAGCAAATGCTGGTTACTTCAACGGTTCTGCTACTGTTTACACTCTCGGTACTCCTGCTGCGACCGTTGGTGGTTACTACTACGTTGGTGTTGATTATGCTGTAAACAGCAACATCACAGCGACTTTGTCCTATGCAACTGCAGACGCTTTCGGCGCTCCTGAGTACGCACAGGGCATCTCTGCCTTCATCACAGCTTCTTTCTAAGTTACCTTAGATCACTGTGAAATGATTGGGCGGGCCGCAAGGCCCGCCCTTTTTCTTTGCCTTGAAGGCATAGCTGAATCGCGTTAGGCATAGGCTCAAACACGGAGACCAATATGCCCCTAGCCGATATCCAGCATCGCCTTGAAACCGCTTGCCACGCCGCGGGCCGCGCCCCGCAAGAGGTAGAGCTGATCGCCGTTTCCAAGGTGCAACCCAACGCGCGCGTTGAGGTCGTGCTGGCCGAGGGCTACCGGATTTTTGGCGAAAACCGTGTGCAGGAAGCGCAGGGCAAATGGCCTGATTTCAAGGCGAAGTTTCAAGGGGTCAAGCTCCACCTCATCGGCCCGTTGCAAAGCAACAAGGTCAAGCCCGCCATGTCGCTGTTTGATGCCATCCACACGCTCGACCGTGAAAAGCTCGCCCGCCGGATCGCCACCGAGGCGCAAGCGGCTGGCCACTGTCCGGCGCTTTTCATTCAAGTGAACACCGGCGAAGAGCCGCAAAAAGCGGGGGTGCTGCCCGCCGATGTGGATGCTTTTGTGGAAACCTGCCAAGGGTTTGACCTGAAAATAAACGGCCTTATGTGCATCCCGCCAAGCGATGAAGAGCCAAGCATGCACTTTGCGCTGCTTGCCAAAATGGCCAAGCGCAACGGGCTTTCCGGCCTCTCTATGGGTATGAGCAGCGATTTTGAGAGCGCGATTGCGCTGGGGGCCACCCATGTGCGGGTCGGCTCTGCAATATTTGGTGAAAGGGTTAAGGCCGAGGCATAGCCGCCGTCGCGCGGCAGTGGGGCTGGCTGGAGTCCGTAAAACAGGCGCGGACAGCCGCTAAATACCCCTGCGCTGTTGCCGACGGAGCCGCTTGGTTTTCGGCCCGCGCCAAATAGCTTTGCCCCGCCTCCGGATTGCCGCTCAATAGCTGGGTAAACCCGAGCATCGCCAGCACCATCGCGTTATCATCAGGTATTGCCGGTGTGAGGGTCGCCTCCAATTCATAAGCCAGCGCCGCCATATATTCCGGATCCTCCGAAATCAACGCAGGCGCTTGCCACAGGCCCCACAGCAACAATAGGGCAGGGAGCTGTTTATCAGGGCCATTCAGGTATTTTTCGACGATATATGCAAGGTAATAGGGCGAAAAATCAACGTTGCTCTCATAAGATTCGCTCTGCATATAGTGCTTGAGAATCGGTAATTCCTCGGTGCCAAACGCCTTATACATTGGCAAAAAGTTCTGCGGGCATTGTGGCAAGGGGGCTGGCGGGCAGCCCAGCGGCATCAGTAGCATGGTTTGCCCGCTATCCTCACCGCAGGCCGCCGCCACGGGGGCCGCGAATTGTTCGCCGCCCACAGGGCAGGTCAGGGTTTCGGCGCTGGCGGTGCTGGAAAGCACCGCCAAAGCGAATACAGCCTTTTTAAGCATCTTAGAAATCCAGGTTAGCCACGCTCAGGGCATTTTCTTGGATGAACTCACGGCGCGGCTCCACCACATCGCCCATCAGCTTGGTGAAAATGTCATCCGCTTCGGCCATGTCATTCACCGTCACCTGCAGCAGCGTGCGGGCTTCAGGGTCCAGCGTGGTTTCCCAGAGCTGGCCGGGGTTCATCTCGCCCAGGCCCTTATAGCGCTGCATGGAAAGTCCCTTTTCGCCCTCCTTCATCACTGCATCCAGAAGTTCAGACGGCGCATTGATCACGGTTTCCCGCTCCTTGCGCACCAGCTTGGCGGTGGTTTTGTAAACTTCCTGCAAGCTGCCGGTCAGCTGCGCCAGCTTGCGGGCCTCGGCGGAACGAAGCGCATGGCCATCCAGCACCTGCACCTCTTCCACCCCGCGCAGCACGCGCGAAAGCCGCAAACCGCCGTTTTGGGTGGGTCGCCCCTGCCAGCCACGCTCGAATTCGGTCGAGACCAAATCAAGCCGTGTGGCCACAGCATCAGCCGCGCCTTGAGGGTTTTTGTCGAGCACGCCATCCAAGAGCGCGCCGGCAATGGCGGTGTGCTCCAGAATGCGGCGAGAATAGTTGGTGGGGAAGGCGTTCAGGATGGTGCGGGTTAGCCGCGCCTCTTCCACAACCCGCTTCAGGTCGGCGCCTGCTATTTTGGAGCCATCGCCCAGCACCAGCGCGGTTTCGTTCAGCCCTTGCTCGATCAAATAATCCTCCAGCGCGCCTTGGTCCTTCAGGTAAACCTCTGATTTACCGCGAGAAACCTTATAAAGCGGCGGCTGGGCGATATAAAGATAGCCACCCTCGATCAGCTCGGGCATTTGCCGGAAAAAGAAGGTGAGCAACAGGGTGCGAATATGCGCCCCGTCCACGTCCGCATCGGTCATAATCACCACTTTATGGTAGCGCAGCTTGTCAATATTGAACTCGTCGCGCCCAATGCCGGTGCCGAGCGCCGTGATGAGCGTGCCGATTTCCTGCGAGCCGAGCATCCGGTCAAACCGCGCCCGCTCGACGTTCAAAATTTTACCCTTCAGCGGCAAAACCGCCTGATTATGCCTTGAGCGCCCCTGCTTGGCAGAGCCGCCAGCCGAATCGCCCTCCACGAGGAATATTTCAGATTTGGTCGGGTCTTTTTCCTGACAATCCGCCAGTTTGCCGGGCAAGCTGGACACATCATTCACCGATTTGCGCCGCGTCAGCTCGCGGGCCTTGCGCGCCGCATCCCGCGCCATCGCCGCTTCCACGATTTTGCCAACAATCACCTTGGCCTGTGCCGGGTGCTCCTCAAACCACTCGCCGAGCTTTTCGTTCATCAGGCTTTCCACTGCGGGCCGCACTTCGGAGCTAACCAACTTATCTTTGGTCTGGCTGGAAAACTTCGGGTCCGGCACTTTTACGGAAAGCACCGCTGTCAGCCCCTCGCGGGCATCATCGCCGGTGAAGGTGATCTTTTCCTTTTTCGCAATGCCCTTGGAATTGGCATAAGCGTTAATGGTGCGGGTCAGCGCGCCGCGAAACCCCGCCAAATGCGCCCCGCCATCGCGCTGCGGGATGTTATTGGTAAAGGGCAGCACGTTTTCGTGGTAGCTGTCATTCCACCACATCGCCACTTCCACCGTAATGTCATTGCTCTCACCAATAATATAAATAGGGTCCTTGAAAGCGGGGGTTTTTGAGCGGTCAAGATAGCGCACAAATTCCTTTACCCCGCCCTCATAGAGCATCTCCACTTCCAGAGGTTCGGCGGGGCGTTCGTCCCGCAGGGTGATGCGCACGCCGGAGTTCAGGAAAGCCAACTCGCGCAGGCGGTGTTCCAGGGTCGCAAATTTGTATTCACGGTCGGTGAAGGTCTCGGTCGAGGCCATAAAGCGCACTTCGGTGCCGGTTTCCTCGGTATCCCCCACCACTTCAAGGTGCTTCACTGTGGCACCGTGCTCAAACCGCGCCACGTGCTCTTTGCCATCGCGCCAGATACGCAGGTCGAGCCAGTTCGACAGCGCATTCACCACCGACACCCCAACCCCGTGCAAACCACCCGACACCTTATAGGAATTACTGTCAAACTTGCCGCCCGCGTGCAGCTCGGTCATAATAACCTCGGCCGCCGAAACCCCTTCTTCCTCGTGGATGCCCACAGGAATGCCGCGTCCGTTATCCTTCACAGAAACGCTCTCGTCGGCGTGGATAATCACGGTTACGGTGTCGGCATGGCCAGCCAAGGCTTCATCAATGCCGTTATCCACGACCTCATACACCATATGGTGCAGGCCGGAGCCATCATCGGTATCTCCGATATACATGCCCGGGCGCTTGCGAACCGCCTCTAAGCCCTTGAGAACTTTAATAGAATCAGCGCCGTAATCTTCGGGCTTTTGTGCGTCGTCAGACATCTGCTATTTCCCCATAATATTGGCCACAATATATGGGGTCTGCGCCGGAATGTCACGCGAATTACGGGGGAAAAGCGGTTAAACGCCCAGCCATTTTTTGCCGTGGCAGATGACGCGATCCAGCCCAAATTCAAGCCCCTCCGGCACGGCTAGCGCGCTCACGCCGTCCTTCAACCCATTCAAGCGGATGTTTTTCGGCTAATCCGGCGGGTGGGCGGGCATTTATGGTGCTTTCGGTAAATCGCCTCGCCGCCATAGTGCAAGGTGATCAGGCCGTTATAGACTTTGGTCACATGCAGGTTCAGTCCAAAGGACAGGCCTTTTTTGATGGGCGCGGTCCTCGTGCTGGGCCAGCATCGGTATGGCGGGCCAGCTTGGCATGGGCGCGGTCGCCTCGCTCCTCAGCGGTGGGGCCGAGCAGCAGGTTGTCAAACATGGTTTTGGTCAGCACCACGCCCTTGGTGGCGGCGGTTGGTGCAGGCAGAATAATGCTGTTAACCAGCCCTGCCGCGCTTTTTTCATATACCAAAACGGCCCCTTGCGCGGGCGAGCCTCAAAGCTCGGCGGAGTGCAAATGCCCTGCACGATATCGCCCTGATTGCCGGTATAATTGATAATGTTTCGCCCGTGAAACGCGCTTTTCCGGTTTCCAGCATGGGCGGGTTAAAGCGTTGGTATATACCCAGATATTCATTGTATCCGGCCTGCATACAGGCCACCTCACTGCTGCCGGGAGGGGCATCAAGCCCGGTGTGTATTGTGGCGCTATTGGCCTTGCTGGCACCGGATGAAACATCGGACCCTTTTCCAAAAGCAGCGCTTTTGCACCCGCCAATGCAAAGCGGCGCATGAGCGCGCAGCCCACCACGCCGCCGCCAATGATGATATCAAATTGCGGCGTTTGGGCCGCTGTCATTTGGGTAGACAATAAATAGGCTAGGTTTTTAAGGGGTTTAATGCATATTTCCTGCCACCAAAACACCTTTATGGCTTCGATGCGGGATATCCGGCGCTTTTGCTGTCACCTTTTTGTCAGGGTTCCCGTGGTATTTTACGGGGCATACACGGTATCCCTCTCGGCGCAACGCGCGCGAGGCTTAGCTATTCCTTTGAGATTAAGCGGTGGGATGAGCGGGCGCTGCCTGTTCTTTTTCAACATAGTCGCAGGTTCGGGTCGCCCGGGCCCTGCCCCTAGAGAAAAGCCGCATGAAACTTTCCAATGCGATCCGCCGAAGGCTTGTGGCCGACATAGCTTGCGCTGTGCTTGCCGCGGCGGCGCTCGCGATTATTGCCAGCCTTGTGGGGCCAGCGCAGGCTGAAGAATTGGGCCGCCCGCAGCTTCCCTATGCGGTGGGCCTGCCAATTAGCGCCTATGTTGTGGATCAAGACGGGATTGGCCTGGAGATGCAGTTTCAAAACGAGGCGGTATCCGGTTTTGTGATCGTTGAATATGGCCCCGCTTTCGGCGCGCTGAGCTCAGCCCGAATTTCAGGCACCAAACGCTTTGCCAACACCGCCTCCCTGACCATAAGTGTGGATGTATCCCGCGCGCCGTTAACCACCACCTTTACGGCGTGGGAGGCCACGGAGCTGCCCCGCCTGCGGGCATTTGAACCGCTGGGGGTGATCGAGCAACCGGCACCGCGCTCACTGGGGGCCGAATACAATTTCTCGGCGCAGATTCTTGGGAATGCGGTGCTTTCCTCACGTGGTGTGGTTGGCGTTTCGGCCCGCTACACGGATACCGCAGCTGACCAGCTGGTGCAGCTTGACGGTTTTCGCGGATTTCAGGTGTCAGAAGCGCTGCGGCTTAACACGCGGGTCAAGTTTGGGCATCGGGAGATTGTGGCCAATAACGGCTCGGAATATTTCGCGATTCCTTCCGTTAATCTCACCTATATGCGCCGTAATGCGCTGGATTTAGAGGTCGAAATCGGTGGACGGTTGGGGACACTCACCAATGATCTGGCCACTGAAAACAGCCGTGAGGTTTTTATGTTTGCCGGATTTAGCAAGCAGTTTTAAGCGTTGTTTCTCCCCTGAAAAGCCCTCCGGAAGCGGGGGGCTTTTTTGGGCTGGCATGGGTGAGTCTCGGCCCGCGGCGCAGAATTGATTTGCGCAAACCGCCTTTTGCCCCGATACTCCGGCCCAAACGGAGGATGCCATGCTCAAAACCGCCCTTGCCCTGCTTTGTGATGCCCAACCCGTGGGACAGGGGCAGCGCCAAGCTGATGGCCGCCAAAGGGGGCGTAGCGCTGGCGACCACCTCTGCGGGCCATGCCTTTACCCTCGGCAAGCCCGATATGGGCCATGTGACCCGCGATGAAGCCCTGCTGCCCGCCACCGCCCCTTGAATTTACCTGCCGCGCCCGTTATTTGCTCAAGTAAGCAAGTGAAAACTTAAAGGTCATGCCATGAAAACCACCTCTCAGCAGCGCCGCGCCTATACTGGCCCGACTATTTTTAGCCTCGGGTTTCGACCGTTTTTCTTTGGGGCCGCGCTGTGGGCTGCGGGTGCTATGATCCTGTGGGTGTTTTTTCTCGCCGCAGGCCTTGAGGTGCCGAGCCATTTGAGCGGGGTGGATTGGCACTTGCACGAGTTTGTGTTTGGCTATTCTTCAGCCGTCATCGCAGGTTTCCTGCTCACCGCCGTGCCCAATTGGACAGGCCGGATGCCGGTCATGGGCCTTCCTGTGGCCGCGCTGGCGGGGCTGTGGCTGGCAGGGCGACTTGCCCTGCTGTTTTCGGCCTACCTTCCGCCCTTGTTCGCCCCCATTGTGGACCTTTCCTTCATCGCCGTGCTCGCCCTGATCATCGCGCGGGAAATCATCGCCAGCACTAACTGGCGCAACCTCAAGGTGCTCATCATTCTGGCGCTAATCGGCATCGCCAACGGGGTTTTCCACTACGAGGCCTATACCTCCGCCGGGTTTGACGGCTACGGCATCCGCGCCGGCGTGGCGCTGATCGTCCTGCTCATCATGGTGGTGGGCGGTCGCATCATCCCGAGCTTCACGCGCAACTGGCTTATTCGCCAGCCCGAGGGCCGCCTTCCCGCCACAATGAGCGAATTTGATAAAGCCACAATGATCCTCAGCGCGGCTGCCCTGCTGCTCTGGATTGTCCTACCTGAATCCACCACGACCCGCCCCATGGCCGCCCTCGCCGGCGTGCTCAACTTTGTGCGCCTTGCCCGCTGGGCTGGCCACCGCACCCTAAAGGAACCGCTGCTGGCCATCCTGCATATCGGCTTTTTCTTCATCCCTTACGGCTTCCTGACCATCGCCGCAGGTGACCTCCTCCCCGGCTGGTCCCGCGCCTCGCAAATCCCGCATGCCTTCACGGCAGGCGCGATCGGGCTAGTGACCCTTGCGATGCTCACCCGCACCAGCCTCGGCCACTCGGGCCGCCCGCTGGCCGCCACCAAAACCGTAACGGCGATTTATGCACTGGTGCTGCTCGGTGTGCTTACCCGCATCGCAGGCGAATTCCTCCCCGATGTCGAGCCACTCCTGCACGCCGCCGCCACCTTCTGGATATTGGGGTTTGGGCTGTTTTCTGTATCCTTCATCCCTATCTTCTTTAAACCGCGCGTGCAAAAAACTCCTAACCTGCGCTGATACAAAGCCCGGGCAAGCGGTAGCCTGCGCGGCAACTGCTAGAAAATTGCTTCTATCCCTGCGGCTGGTTTTGGATATAGTGCGGTATGATGATTTTACGCTTCGCCCTGTTTGCCCTGCTATCCGCACCCCAAACCGCCACCGCCCAAACCGCCCCGCAGTATGACCGCGCGCAGCCGGCGGAGGGCGCGGCCTATTCGTGGGAGGGCAGCATGGGGCTGTCAAAAGCCGTTAACCTCGGGTTTGACGGCCACGATTATAGGGCTAAAATTACCAGCCGCGGCCTTGATGGCACAGAGTTTGAAACTCTTTTCGGCACGAACCAGCGCGGCCAGCTGTTATGGGATTCGCAAGATGGTGAAACCTATACCTACACCCCGAATGATTGCAGTTTTGTGCTTGGCGCATGCCAATACACGGTGCAAAACGAGGTCGAAATTTTGGGCAACATCAGCACCACGACCTCCTATATAAACGGGATTTGGGTAAGTATAGAGGAGCCCCGCTATATGGGGCAAGCACCGGCGACCAGCTATATTTGCGGCATTTATGACCAAAGCGCGATCGTTCAGGCGCTCTACGTGCTGGATACCGCCTACCCTGATGACCCGATCTGGATGCGCATCACCTCCGGCCCCAATGCGGGGAGGTCGCGCGAAATGCTGGCACGGGTAACGACGGCTTGCCAAAATGAGGCGCAAAGCCCGTAGCCCCTTTTCAAACCCGCTTTTAGCCCCTATATATAACATGTCCCTTCGGGGAATATGGTGATAAACGCGCATGTAATAGACGGATCGGACCCGGGGGCGGTACCCGGCGACTCCACCAAATATCCTTTCATTTGAGGGATCATGGGGTCGAAACAGGATCGACGGACGTTCAAAGATGTTAGCTTTTACTCGGCGGACTGCCACCGTATCGGCGTAAACTGTACAATTGCAAATGACAATCGTGCTCCGGTAGCTCTCGCAGCGTAAGCTGTGCGAAAAACCGAAACTTAACTCCAGCCTATTAGCGTAGTCTGGCGGGGTTCGGAGGTACCTGGCAACAGAAACCTCCACTATTTCCAAGGATATTTCCATGCGCAAAATCCTCCCGCTTCTACTTCTCACCAGCCCCGCATTGGCCCAAGACTATGATCTGCGCAACCTGCCCGCAGATTACGGTTTCGTGTCTATCGAGCAGGACGCCCGCGTGACCCTGCGCTTTTTGCGTGCTGAAGGGGATGTGTATTTTTTCGAGCAACTGGTCGTGTGGGCCGATGGCCGCGAGGAAACCATCCTGCAGCATGTCAACCGCGCCAGCCAAACCATGTTTTTCGATTTCGGCGATGGGCAGAGCCGGTATTTCCCCCATGATTGCGCCCCGGGCGTTGGCACCTGTTTTTACACCGCACAAAACAATGACGAGGTTGTTGAGGTGAAAAATATCGGCTGGCAGGTGCGGGATGTGATTATTCAAGATGAATATATCAAAGATGGCGAAGGCTGGCTGTTCTGGAACCGCGAGTGCACGATCTTTGATGAATACGGCTTCTGGGTGGATTATGTGCGCACCTATTGGGATGGCGAAACCGAAGCGGGCTACCGCGCGCAAAGCATCCCCAATCGGATAGATGAGCTGTGGCGCATCTGCGATCCGGTGGCGGCGCTTTCCTGACGGGGCTGTCAGATTTATGAAGTTTAGACGGGCCGTTTCCTGCTGAGTTCAGCTACGATGCGGTGTGCCCCTTAGCTAGCCACTCTGTGGCGGCTCCGCCTCATGCGCCATTGCAATCTGCTTGGCCGCCTTTGCCCCCAGCACCTTCAGGGTTTCCACCTGCCCCACAAGGTTGCCGCTGCCCGTTGAGAGCTTGCTGATCGCCGCCGCGTGGCTGGTTTGCGCTTGGGTCAGGCGCTCGCCGACCTTTTCCATATCCTGTGTGAAGCCCACAAATTTATCATAAAGCAGCCCCGCCCGCTTGGCGATATCCAGCGCGTTTTTGTTGCGGCGATCAATCGACCACAGGTTATCCACGGTTTTTAGCGCCACCATCAGGTTGGTCGGCGAGGCGATGACGATGTTGCGCTCGGAGGCATAAAGCGCGAGGTCGGGGCTGGCCTGCACCGCCTCTGAAAAGGCGCTCTCAATCGGCATAAACAGGATCACATAATCCACCGAGCCATCGTCCAGCTCGTGGTATTTCTTGGCGCTGAGCGTGTCGATATGGGTTTTCACCGAACCAACATGCAGCTTCATATTCGCTGCCCGCCCCGCCTCGTCCTCGGCATTGACCGCGCGCTCATAGGCCACGAGCGACACCTTGCTATCCACCACCAGCCGCCGCCCGCCGGGCAGGTTGACCACCACATCGGGGCGAAAGGCCTGCCCTTCATCGCCGCGATAATGGCTCTGCACCTCATATTCCTCGCCTTCCCGCAGGCCCGAGCGCTCAAGGATGCTGGCCAGCACCATCTCCCCCCACGCGCCCTGCTTTTGCGCATCGCCCTTCAGGGCCTTGGCGAGGTTATGGGCCTCCAGCGACACTTCGGCGCTCTGCTGGGTCAGCGTCTCGATCTGGTGCTTGAGCGCCACGCGGTCTTTGCCGGCGGCCTCGTGCACGCCGCGCAGTTCGGCCTCGAACTTGCCGATATGTTCCTTGAGAGGTTGCAACACATCTTGCAGCCGCTGGCGGTTTTGCCGCTCGAACTTTTCGCCGTGGGTGTCCATAACCTGCCCTGCCAGCGCCTTGAACTCGGCTTTCAAGCGTTCGCCGTTGTCATTGAGCAAGGCCAGCTTTTCGGCATTGCTTTTATGCTGCATTTCCAGCGATGTCTCTAGCCGCACGTTTTCTTCCCGCGCCGCCGCCAGCGCTTCTTGTGCGTCCCGTAGCTCCCCTACCAGCCCTGCAAGCTGGGCTTCATACCCTTCGGCTTGCCCGCGCGCGCCCATCACTTCCGCTTCGGCCCGCGCCAGTGCGGCTTTGCGCCTATTCACCACCGCCCAAAGCGCGGCGAGGGTGAGACCGGCGATCAGGGCCTTCATCCAGTCGGGGCTGGCTTGCAGGTCGGCTATCAGTTGCTCGATCATCGGGAATCCTTTTTTGCGCTAGTCTAGCGCATCGAACAAATGCTGAACAGAGGTTTTAACGTGGCGAAAGCGGTCTCCGCCCAAATGGGTACCGCCATACCAGCGGGTGACGACGATAATGGCGTCTGTTAGCTCCTCCCGCGCCATCATCTGCAAAATAATCATCCCCGCGCCGCCCTCGCCATCATCGTTTTTAACCTCGGTGCCATCTGCTAGCCGTGCTGCCCATGTGTTATGGGTAGCCTTGGCAAACTTCTTCGCCCGCTTGAGCCGCTTGAGAAACGCCTTTATTTCGGCCTGCGAGCGCACCCGCCCGCCGCTGACGGCATATTTGCTGCCCCGATCAGAGACCACGCCGAGGTGCTGCACAAAGTCAGGAATCTCAGCCATGGCCTGCCTCTTTGATGATCTCTGCCAAGGCGGCAATGGCCTCGGGGCGGGGGAAGCTGTGGCGATGCACAAGGCACACCTGCCGCGCCGCGCCCGCGCCCGCCACGGGCCGCAGCACCAGCGCGCCGGTGCGCGCGGCCATGGCGGGCAGCAGGGTGATGCCATCACCGGCGGCGACCAGCGCCAGCAGGGTCTCTAAACTGGTTTCGCGGGTGTTCACGGCAGCACCGCTGGCCCCGCAGGCCCCCAGCACTTGGTCACGCAGGCAGTGGCCATCGGCCAGCAACAATAGCTCGCTGTCGGGGATTTCGGACAGCCGGATGCGGGGCTTGGCGGCCAGCAGGTGGCCCTTGGGCAGGGCCACCAAAAACGGCTCTTCGTAAAGCGGCTGCTGCGCCAGCGCGGGGCTGCGGGGTAGGGTGGCTTGCACAATGGCATCGAGCTGGCCCGCTTCTAGCTGGGCTTCCAGATCATGGGTCATGCCCTCGACCAAGGTAAGGGTGAGGGCGGGGAGCAAGCGGTGCACCTCGCCTAATATGCGCGGGGCCAGATAGGGGCCGATGGTGGCTATCATGCCAAGGCGAAACGGGCCGGAGCGCGGGTCTGTGGCGGCGCGGGCCACGGACTCTATTTCATTGGCGATCAGCAGCAGGGCCTCGGCGCGCGCGGCGATTTTGGCCCCCACGGGGGTAATGCGCACCGCCTTTTTGCTGCGCTCGAACAGGGCCACGCCAAGGCGGGCCTCCAGCTTGGCGATTTGGCCGCTCAGCGCGGGTTGGCTCACATGGCAGGCCGTGGCGGCGTGGCCGAAATGCAGGTGGTCTTTTAAGGCGACCACATATTTGAGATCTCGAATGTTCATAAGCAAATCCTATTAATACCATAATATCAATATATTTCACTTATGGCAAGGTGGGCGATAGCTTGGGGGCATCAACCTGATGGAGGAAATAAAATGTCTAAATGCCCTGTGATGACCACAAATAACGGCGCGCCTGTTGCCGATAACCAAAACAGCCTGACCGCCGGCCCGCGCGGCCCGCTTTTGGCGCAAGATTGGCAGCTGTTTGAAAAGCACGCCAGCTTTAACCGTGAGCGCATTCCCGAGCGCGTGGTGCATGCCAAAGGCTCTGGCGCTTATGGCACGCTGAAAATCAATGGCGATATTGCCAAATACACCAAGGCGGGGCTGTTTCAGCCCGGTGCCGAAACCGATATGTTTATCCGGTTTTCCACGGTTGCGGGCGAAAAAGGCGCCGCCGATGCCGAGCGCGATGTGCGTGGCTTTGCGATGAAATTTTATACCGATGAGGGAAATTTTGACCTTGTGGGCAACAATACCCCTGTGTTTTTTATCCGTGATCCTTACAAGTTTATGGACTTTATCCATAGCCAAAAGCGTGACCCGCGCAGTAACTTGCGATCCTCCACCATGCAGTGGGATTTCTGGTCGCATTCGCCTGAAAGCCTGCATCAGGTCACTATCCTTATGTCGGACCGTGGGCAGCCGAAATCTTATCGGCATATGAACGGCTATGGTTCGCATACCTATAGCCTGATCAATGCGAGCGGCGAGCGCTTCTGGGTGAAGTTCCACTTCAAAACCGAGCAGGGGATTGCGAACAATGCCGAAACCGGCGCGATTATTGCGGCGGACCGCGAGAGCCACCAGCGTGACCTGTATGATTCGATTGAAGCGGGGGATTTCCCGCGTTGGAAGCTGAAGGTGCAGATTATGACCGAGGCCGAGGCGGAGACCGCCAGCTATAACCCGTTTGACCTGACCAAGGTGTGGCCGCACGCGGAGTTTCCGCTGATTGATCTGGGCGTGATGGAGCTGAACCGCAACCCCGAGAACTATTTTGCCGAGGTCGAGCAAGTGTCGTTTACGCCCGCCAATATCGTGCCCGGCATTGGCCATAGCCCCGATAAAATGCTGCAAATGCGGATATTGTCTTACGGCGACGCCCAGCGTTACCGCGTGGGGGCCAACCACCAGCACCTGCCGGTAAATGCTGCCCGCTGCCCTGTGCATAATTACCAGCGTGACGGGGCTATGCGGTTTGATGGCAATGGCGGCGGGGCTGTGAACTATGAGCCAAACAGTTACGGCGGGCCGGTGGAAGACCCGTCTGTGAAGGAGCCGCCCTTGGCGATATCCGGCGCGGCAGACCGCTATAACCACCGCGATGGCAATGATGATTATGGCCAAGCCGGTGATCTGTTTCGGTTGATGCCGGAAGACGAGCGCGGGCGCTTGCTCGATACCATCGCCGCTGAAATGCGGGGTGTGCCAGAGGATATTGCCCGCCGCCAGATCGGGCATTTTAGCAAGGCGGATCCGGCTTACGGCGCGGGTGTGGCCCAGCGGCTGGGCTTGGCATAGCGCAATATTGCAGCCCCCGCCCCGATTATAGGGCGGGGGCTTGCACTTTATCTGCCAAGTGCGTATCTGTGAGCAAATCCTATTTACCCGATTCAGGAGCCTGATATGGCAAAGGCAAATCCGTTCCAGTTTATCCAGCAAGTGCGCTCGGAGGTTTCCAAGGTTGTGTGGCCCACGCGGCGCGAAACCTTGCTGACCACAGCTATGGTATTTGCCATGGCGTTTTTCGCCGCCATCTTTTTCTTTCTGGTCGACCTTCTGATCCGCACCGGACTGGAAGGTGTTTTGGCCGCGGCTTCCTCTTGATCTAGGGTGAATTTACCGTTATAGGCAAAGCTCTTACCCAAGACTTGCGCGCTACGATTCGTCGGCGCGCTTTGTTTTGTTTGGGAGTGAGGGCGCAAGCCTTTGAAGTAATTATATAAATCGTAGCGTTGGCTACAGCATTGAAGGCACGGGCAAAAATGGCGAAACGCTGGTATTCGGTAAGCGTCCTTTCGAATTTCGAAAAGAAAATCGCGGAAGCGATTGAAGAGGCTATTGTGCAAAAGGGCCTTGAGGACGAAATCGAGCAGGTTTTGGTGCCGACAGAGGAAGTTCTGGAGATGCGCCGTGGCAAGAAGGTAACGCGTGAGCGCCGCTTTATGCCGGGCTATGTGCTGGTGAAAATGGAAATGACAGACCGCGCTTATCACGCGATCAACAACATTAATCGCGTAACCGGCTTTTTGGGTGCGCAAAACACCCCCTCGCCAATGCGCGATGCGGAAGTGGCGCGGATTATGAATCAGGTCGACGAGAGCGCCGATGCGCCGCGCAACCTGATCTTCTTTGATATCGGTGAGCAAGTTAACGTGATCGACGGCCCGTTTGAGGGCTTCGCCGGCATGGTTGAGGATGTGGATCAGGAAAACGCCCGCCTTAAAGTGACCGTCTCTATTTTTGGCCGCGCTACGCCGGTTGAACTCGAATTCACTCAGGTGGCAAAAATCACTTAAGTGTTAACCCCGGTGGGAGGCCAAGGCTACGGCTTTAACCGCACCACTATACCATGCCGCACTCGGCGGCGATGATGAACAAAGGAGGCCAACATGGCCAAGAAAATTGCTGGCACTATGAAGTTGCAAGTGCCTGCCGGTAAGGCAAACCCCTCTCCACCCGTTGGCCCTGCGCTGGGTCAGCGCGGGCTGAACATCATGGAGTTTTGCAAAGCGTTTAACGCCAAAACCCAGGAGCTGGAAGCCGGCGCGCCTTGCCCGACCATTATCACCTATTATGTTGATAAATCCTTCACCATGGACATTAAGACGCCACCGGCTTCTTACATGCTGAAAAAAGCTGCCAAGGTAAAATCCGGCGCCACCACGCCTTCGCGCGAGATCGTTGGTTCGGTCACCGTGAAGCAGGTTAAAGAGATCGCCGAAGCCAAGATGAAAGACCTGAACGCGGTTGACATCGAGGGCGCTGTGAAAATCATCATGGGTTCTGCCCGTTCGATGGGTATCGAGGTGAAGGGCTAAATCATGGCAAACGTAGGAAAACGCTTTGCAGCTGCGAAAGCTGCATTTGAAGGTAAGTCCGAGGTTTCTGTTGAGGAAGCTGTGGCACTGGTGAAGGCCAATGCAACTGCTAAATTTGATGAAACCGTAGATATTGTGTTTGCGCTGGGTGTTGACCCCCGCCACGCTGACCAGATGGTTCGTGGCGTTGTGGCCCTGCCTAATGGCACTGGTAAAACCGTTCGTGTGGCTGTGTTTGCGCGCGATGCAAAAGCTGAAGAAGCCACGGCTGCCGGTGCAGATATTGTGGGCGCGGAAGACCTGATGGAAAGCATCCAGCAGGGCAACCTTGATTTTGACCGTTGTATTGCAACCCCTGACATGATGCCG